>Ga0154020_10000496_pt1 | contig 47928 bp, 34 predicted proteins | sample Klosneuvirus_201_FD_109709 | JGI IMG/M metagenome (GOLD analysis project Ga0154020, IMG submission 109709) | Active sludge microbial communities from wastewater, Klosterneuburg, Austria - Klosneuvirus_20160825_MG | ecosystem: Engineered > WWTP > Aerobic digester > Activated sludge | place... | reverse complement strand
GGGCTGATGGGGCAACTGACGTCGGCGGCCTCGGAGTATGGGGGCGTGCACGAGTCGCCGTAAACGGAGCTGGAGGAAGCGATGACAGCGCGAGAGCAGCCAGCGCGGTGGGCCTCTGCGAGGATGACGGCGGTGCCCGTGACGTTCGCGTGCATGTAGCCCGCGGGGTCGGCGATGGAGGGGCGGACGCCGGCCTTGGCGGCGAGGTGGATGACGCCCGCGGGCTTGTGCTGCTCGAAGAGGCGGCGCATGGCGGGGGCGGCGGTGAGGTCGGCCTCGGCGAAGGTGAAAGCGGGGTGGCGGCTGAGCCAGGCGAGGTTGTGCTCTTTGAGGGCGCGGTCGTAGAAGGGGTCGAAGTTGTCGATGCCGAGGACGGGGGTGCCCCGGCGGCAGAGGGCGTCCGCGACGTGGCAGCCGATGAACCCTGCGGCACCGGTGACGAGGATGGTGGGGGTGGGTGCCAGGGGATGGCTCCTAGGCCCGTGAAGGGGCGCGGGGAGATTATGCCCCTTTGGCGGCGTGGCCGGGGCGATCGGGCTTTGGCTGGGGTGGGAGGGCCGGGGTCGGCCTAAGAAACAAGCAGGGCGCCATCAGTGACAGCGCCCCGCTGGAGGAGAGAGAGATCAAAGTGATTATAGGAACTTGACCGAGCCTTGGTTCCAATCTCTCGGATTGTGAACGCGAAGACCGACAGGATTTCCCCGTGAATTCATGGGAGGCGGGGCGGCGTACGAACCGGATGCGAACGGCCGCGCAAGGTTGGCGGGGTGGACGCGGAAGGATCCCCCCGAATGCGGGAGGTCGAAACCGGCGGCGGGCCGGGCCGAAGAACCGGGTATGCAGTGGCTCACCGCGATTCTGGGGTTGTTTTTCCCGCGCCTGGCGCTGGTGCTGATGTGGCTGTTCAGCGACTACCTGGGGCGGGCGTTTGAGACCACGGTGTGGCCGGTGCTGGGCTTTGTGTTCATGCCCTTCACGACGCTGGCGTGGGCCTTGGCGCAGAACGAGGGTGGGGGCGTGCACGGGGTGTGGATCGCTGTGGTGGTGATCGCGGCGCTGGTGGACCTTGGCGTGGTGGGGAAGGGCGCGAAGGACCGGCGCAAGCACGCATGAGCGAACTGCACTAGATGAGGTTGTGAGAGGCTCAGTGGCGGAAGTGTCGCAGGCCCGAGGTGAGGCACGCGACGCCCGCGGCGGCGCACAGGTCGAAGGTGTCCTGGTCGCGCTTGGAGCCACCCGGGTGCACGATCGTGGAGACTCCGGCCTTGATGAGGAGCTCCGGGCCGTCGGAGAAGGGGAAGAAAGCGTCGCTGACGCAGATGGCACCCTTGCAGAGGGGGCCGGCCTTTTCAATGGCGAGGCGGCAGCTCGCGACGCGGTCCATCTGGCCGGCGCCGGCGCCGAAGACGCGGATGCCTTGGGGACCGTTGCCCCCCGGGACGATGCCGCCGATGACCACGGCGTTGCTGAAGAGGAATCGGACGACGGCTTCGAGGAAGACGGCGGCGCGGCGGGTGTCTGTGCCGGGCTCGGGGCCTGCGCGGAGGGCGAGCGCGCCTGGGGCGGAGAGGGCGGCGTCGCGCTGCTGGACGAGGAGACCATCGCCCAGGGCGCGAAAGTCCAGGCGGGAGAGGTCTGTCGCGGATTCGGGCTGGTCGGCGGGGCCTGTGGCGAGGAGGCGGACGTTGGTCCAGCGGGCGCGGAGGATATCGAGGGCGTCGGCGGCGAAGGAGGGGGCGACGATGACCTCGAGGAAGAGGTCCTTGGCGCGGAGGCGGTCGGCGGCGTCGGCGTCGAAGTGGCGGTTGACGGCGAGGATCCCGCCGTAGGCGGCGAGCGGGTCTCCTGCGAGTGCGAGATCGACGGCGGAGCGGAGTGCGGGAGCGATGGCGGCTCCGCAGGGGTTGGTGTGCTTGACGATGGCGGCGCCGCACTGGGCGGGGTCGAGGGCGTTGAGGGACTGGACAAGGGAGAAAGCGGCGTGGGCGTCGTTGAGGTTGTTGTAGCTGAGTTCCTTGCCGTGGAGTTGTTCGGCGGCGACGACGGACCCGTGGCCCGCGCGGGAGCCGAGGCGGCGGTAGAGGGCGGCGGGCTGGTGGGGGTTCTCGCCGTAGCGGAGTTCGTCCGCTCGCGCGAAGGAGAGGTTGAGGAGGTGTGGGAAGGTGGTGTCCGGGGAGGCGGCGAGGTAGGAGGCGATGGCGGAGTCGTAACGGGCGGTTGTGGCGAAGGCGTCGCGGGCGAGGTCCATCCGGAGGGCGAGGGAAGTGGCGCCGTTGTTGGTGGAGAGGTCGGCGAGGACGCGGTCGTACTGGGAGGGCGCGGTGACGACGGTGACGAACTGGTGGTTCTTGGCGGCGGAGCGGAGCATGGAGGGCCCGCCGATGTCGATGTGTTCGATGGCGTCTTCGCGTGAGCAGCCCGGGCGGGCGACGGTCTGCTCGAAGGGGTAGAGGTTGACGCAGACGAGGTCGATGGGGCTGATGGCGTTGGCGGCCATCTGGGCGAGGTGGAGGGGCAGGTCGCGGCGCGCGAGGAGCCCGCCGTGAACCTTGGGATGGAGGGTCTTGACCCGGCCGTCCATGATCTCGGGGAATCCGGTGAGTTCGTCGATGGGGGTGACGGGGATGCCGGCGTCACGGAGGGTGGCGGCGGTGCCACCGGTGGAAACGATGCGGACGCCTCTGGAGGCGAGCGTACGGACGAAGGGCACGAGCCCTGTCTTGTCGGAGACGGAGACGAGGGCGGTGCGGATGGGGGCGTCGGTCATTGTGCTGAGAGGCCCGCGGGGTTACTGGGCGAGGAAGTTGCTTGGTGGGGATTTTACTTGGTCAGGAACTTGGCAACGACGTTCCGGGTGGAGATGGCGTAGAGCTCTGAGTCCTCGAGGGAGAGGGGGATGAGCCTGGAGACGCCGGGGAGTTCGACGCGATCGATGCGGTCGCCCCGCTGGGGGTCGACGACGGTGAGGCCCTTGCCGTCCCAGACGAGGAGGCGGCCTGCGCGGACGGCGACGACCTTGCCGTGAATCTCCTTGGCGTGCCAGCGGACGACGCCGGAGGCGGCGTCGAAGGCGGTGAGTCCGAGGGCACCGATGTCGCAGTAGAGGGTGGCGTTGTGCCACACGGGGTCGGCGGCGAGGGGGTTGGTGGTACGGAAGCGCCAGACCGGCTGGCCGTAGGTGTCGAAGGCCCAGACGGACTGGTCGCGGCCCGCGATAAAGAGAAGGCTGCCGTCGGTCGCGGGGGCTGTGTCGATGCCGGAGAGGATGGAGCCGCGGCCCACAAGGTCGCCCTTGTCTGTGAAGAAGAGGACATCGCCGGCCTGGGAGACGGCGGCGAGGAAGTCGCCCACGCGGGTGAGCGGGGCGTCGAAGGCGCCCCGGGAGCCGAAGTTCCAGGCGGAGACGTCGCGGCCGACGAGGTGGGCCTGCACGACGCCGACGGAGGTGCCCGCGACGGCGGTGGAGCCGGCGAGGATGGTGGGGGTGTTGATGACGCGCTCGAACTTTTCGCGGCCGACGAGGTTGCCGGTGCCGAGCGCGAGGAGAAAAAGCTCGGATTCGCTGGAGACCAGGAGGCGACCGGCCTCGCCGAGTTCGCGGGTGATGCCGGTCCACTTGGTGAGAGGGCCGGTGAGCTCCGTGCTCCAACGGACCTGGCCGGTGGAGGACTCCATGAGAGAGGTGGTGCTGAGGGAGTTCTGGAGGACGACCGCGTCTGGGTAGATGGACGTGGCGACGACGGGGGCCGAGGCCTCGGAGGGGGCGAAGGGAAAGCTGACCCAGTCGAGGCGGTAGCCCAGGCGGCCCCAGTCGTCGTAGACGACGGGGAAGGCGGAGTTGGCGCCGGGGGCGGGCTTCTTGGGCTCGGACGCGGGCTCGCCGGACGCGGGCGTCGTGGCGCAGGCTGACAGGAGGGAGCTCGTGAGGGCGGCGGCGAGAAGCAGACGGGCGGGGGTGTAGGACATCGCGAGAACTCTCCGAGGAATGGTCCGAGGTTGTGCGGTGCGCGGTCGGCCCCGTGGGCCGGTGAACCCCGCGGGGGTCGGGCCCGGGCGGAGCAGTATCGATCAGGGTAGGGCGGACGTCAACCGGGGGGGTGATCGAAGTAGGAGGATCGTGGAGGGAATGGGTGGTCCGGCGTTGCCTTTGGAGGGGTAGCCCCCAACATTGCTTCATGTTCACGGGGATCGTGCAGACCACTGGACGGGTGCTGAACGCCACGCCGGGCCCGGGGGGGGTTCGGCTGGTGGTGGACAGCTGCGGGTGGGAGCACGCGCCCGGGCTGGGGGACTCGATCGCGGTGAACGGGTGCTGCCTGACGGTGGCGGCGCTTGATGATGAGCGGCTCGTGTTTGACGTAGTGCCGGAGACGCTGCGGAAGACCACGTTGGGCGGATGGGGCGCAGGAAGGCGAGTGAATCTGGAGCATGCGGCGACGGTGACGACCCTGCTCGGCGGGCACCTGGTGCAGGGGCACGTGGACGGGCGGGCGCGGGTGCTGAGGAGCGGAGAAACGCCCGACGGGGGCTGGGAGTTGGAGATTGCGTGCGATGCCTCGGTGGCGGAGTGCCTGGTGGCGCAGGGATCGATCTGCATCGACGGCGTGTCGCTGACGCTGGCGGGGCTGCGGGACGGGGCGGCGCGCGTGTGCCTCATTCCGACGACGCTCGCGGTGACGAATCTGGGGGAACTACGGGAAGGTGACGAGGTAAACGTCGAGGCGGATGTGATCTCGAAGCAGGTGGTGCGGTTTCTAAGGATGCGGTCGGAATCAGATGGTGCAACCGGCGTGTGACCGGGGGGTATGGTTCCAGGTGGGTGGCTCCGAAGCGTGCACGGCCCGAAGCGGCGCGGGCGCAACAGCCATGGAGCGTTCAGATGAAGAACTGCGTGAGGGGCGGCGGGGTGGCCATGGTGATCGTGGCGGCGGGCTGCGCGGTTCTGGCTGCGTGCTCGTCGGGGGGCGGCAGGCACGAGGCTGCGAAGGTCGACGCGCCGCTGATGGGTGACCAAGTGCCGCGGAACTACACAAGGCTGCACAACGTGGTGGCGTATCACCCGGACGTGTTCTCCGGGAGCGCGCCGGAGGGCGCGGAGGGGTTTGAGACGCTGGCGGCGATGGGGATCAAGACGGTGATCACGGTGGACGGCGCGGCACCGAACCTGGCCGAGGCGAAGAAGCACGGGCTGAGGTACATCCACCTGCCGATCGGGTACAACGGCTTTGAGGACGCGCGGGGAGAGGAGTTGGCGCGGGCGACGCGGGACTCGCTGGCGGATGGGCCGGTGTACATCCACTGTCACCACGGGAAGCACAGGAGCGCCGGTGCGGCGGGGACGGTGGCGGTGGCGCTGGGGTGGATGACACCGGAGCAGGCGGTGGCGCGGATGAAGGTGTCGGGGACGGCGCCGGCGTACAAGGGGCTGTACGCCTGTGCCGCGGAGGCGAGCGTGATGAGCGCCGCCGGGCTGGACGCGGTGAGGGCTGACTTCCCCGAAGTGTGCAAGCCCGAAGGCATGGTGGACGTGATGGTGCGGCTGGACGAGGCGATGGAGCGACTGAAGGAGGTCGAAACGGCGGGGTGGACGGCGCCCGCGCACCACCCGGATCTGGTGCCTGTGGCCGAGGCAGCGAGAGTGGCGGACCTGCTGAGGCTGCTGCACGAGGACCGGAGCGAGGTGGCGAAGCGGGAAGGGTTTGGCGCCAAGATCGACGCGAACCACGCCCCGGCGCAGAAGTTGGAGGACATGCTGGCGGCGGGCTCGACGGACGTGGAGGCGATGTCGGCGGAGTTCAAGAAGGTGAACAGCGCCTGCAAGGCGTGCCACACGGCGTATCGGGACTGACGGGGATCAGGCCGCGGGAGGGCGCGCGGCGCCGGGGGGCGTTAGTCCGCGAGGGCGGCGTGGCGACGGTGGAGCGTGCAAAGGGCGATGGCGAGCGCGTCGGCGAGGTCCGGCGGGCTTGGGGGCGCGGGCAGGCCGCATTCGGCCTGAACGGCGCGCTGCACCTGCGCCTTGTCGGCCCCGCCGAAGCCGGTGAGTGATTTCTTGACCTGGGTGGGCTTGAGCTCGAGGATGGAGAGGCCCGCGCGCTGAGCGGCGAGGAGCAGGACTCCCCTGCCGTGGCCCATGATGATGGCGGTGGCGGGGTGCTTGTAGTGAGCGAAGAGGCCCTCGATGGCGACGACCTGGGGCGAGGTTCGCTGGATGAGGGCGGTGAAGTCGCGGTCGAGTTCATCGAGTCGCTGGGCGAGCGTGGTGTGGGTTCGCGGGAGGCGGAAGACGCCGGCCTCGATGATGAGGGGGCGTATCGGGCCGGGCTCGATGCAGGCGTAGCCGGTGATGCGGAGGCCGGGGTCGACGCCAAGGACGCGCATGGCGGAGAGTATCGCCGATCGTGGGATGCAGGCGGGAGCGGTGCGGGGCATCTAAACTGACGGATGCACGGAGACGACGCGATCCATGGACGGTTCATGTGGCACGGCCCGCGGGTGTGGGCGGTGTCGGCGGTGCTGGGCGTGGGCGGCGGGTGGCTGCTGAGCCGCGTGGCGCCGATGCCGATGGGAGCGGACGGCGCGCCGGAGATTCCGCTGTGGATGGTGGTGCCCTTCGCGCTGCTCCTGCTGAGCATCGCGGTGGTGCCATTGGTGAACGCGAGGTTGTGGCACCGGCATTTTCCGGACGTGTCGTTTTTTCTGGGTGCGCTTGTGGCGGCGTACTACGTGGTGGCGGTGAAGGGCCCGTCGGCGATGGGGTCTCTGAGCCTTGGGCAGGAGAAGGTGGCGCACGCGGGGCTGGAGTTTTATTCGTTCATCGCGCTGGTGGGCGGGCTGTTCGTGGTGGCGGGGGGCGTGCTGATCGAGTTCAGGGGGCGGGGCGGGCCATTGTTCAACGCGGCGATCCTGCTCGTGGGGGCGGTGTTGGCGAACGTGGTGGGGACGACGGGCGCGTCGATGCTGCTGGTGAGGCCCTTTATGCGGGCGAACGAGGGGCGGCTGCACCCGCTGCACCTGGTGATGTTCATCTTCATTGTTTCGAACTGCGGCGGGTGTCTGACGCCCATCGGCGACCCGCCCTTGTATCTGGGGTACATCAAGGGCGTGCCCTTCCTGTGGACGCTGGAGCACCTGTGGCACGACTGGCTGGTGACGGTGGGGGGCCTGCTGGTGGTGTTCGTGGTGATCGATTTGTGGGTAGAGAAGCGGGTGAGGGCGGCGCGGGAGCGTGAGGGGCTGCCGGAGCTCGCGCCCGCGGCGATGCTGCCCGTGCCCCGGATCGCGGGCGGCGTGGGGCTGGTGTGCCTGGTGTTGATGATCGGTGGGGTCTTCGTGGACCCGCTGCTGCACAGGGTGGCGCCGCACCTGCCCCACCTGCCCTACGGGGCGACGTTCCAGGTGCTGGTGGCGGCGGCGTCGTACGTGCTGGCGCCCAAGAAGATCCTGGAGGCCAACGACTTCACGTTCTTCCCGGTGAAGGAGGTCGGGCTTCTGTTCATGGGCATCTTCATGACGATGATTCCGGCGCTGGGGTATCTGGCGGCGAACGGGGGCAAGCTGGGGGTGGACAACCCCACGGCGTTCTACTTCGCGACCGGGGCGCTCTCGGCGATGCTGGACAACGCGCCGACGTACCTGAACTTCCTTCAGGTGGCGGTGCCCGGGGAGCTCACGAGGGAGTCGATCGCGGTGCTGATCTCTTCGCCCGAGGGGGTGCGGGACCTGATGGGCATCTCGACGGGTGCCGTGTTCTTCGGGGCCATGACGTACATAGGGAACGGGCCGAACTTCATGGTGCGGACGATCGCGGAGTCCCACGGTGTGAAGATGCCCTCGTTCTTCGGGTATCTGGCGTGGGCGCTGGTGCTGCTGCTGCCCGTGCTGGTGGTGCAGTGGCTGCTGTTCATCCGCTAGGGGCCGGGCCGATAGAGAGAGGGCCCGAGGGGGCCGGCCGACCTCGCCATGGAGCAGGAAACAGCGGACAACGCGGCGTCGGCCTCACCCCAGCGCGGGGCCGGGGGCGGTGACGCGCACGCCGGGCTGGGGCGCGCGGTGCGGACGGTCTCCGGGCTCACGCTGGTGTCGAGGTGTGCCGGGCTCGCGCGGGACGTGGTGACGGCGAGGCTGTTCGGCGACGATGCGCTGGGGTCGGCCTTCCGGGCGGCGTACGCACTCCCGAACCTGTTCCGCAGGCTCTTCGGCGAGGGGGCGCTGTCGGCGGCGTTTTTGCCCACGTACGTGATCCTCAGGCGCGATGATGAGGCCAGGGCCGACGAACTGGCGACGGTCGTGGTGCGGGCGCTCACGCTCGTGACGAGCGTGCTGACGCTGGTGGCGATGGGCGTGCTGGTGCTGCTGCTAGCGGTGCTCCCGGCGGACGAGGAGCGGAGCCTGTCGTTTCGGCTCATGCTGCTGATGCTGCCCATGATGCCGGCGGTCTGTCTGACGGCGATCCTGGGGGGCGTGCTGCAGGCGGTAGGGCGCTTTGGCCCGCCCGCGGCGGCGCCGATCGTGCTCAACGCGTTCCAGATCGGCGCGGGGCTGGTCTTTTACGCCGGGCTGATGACGGACCGGGTGATGGCGGCGTATCTGGTGGGGGCGGCGGCTGTGGTGGCGAGCCTGGTGCAGATCGCCTGGTCGCTGTGGGCGCTGCGGGGGCGAGTGAGGTGGGGAGCCGCGGCGGGGGCGGCACGGGAGCACGCCAGGGCGGTCTTTGACAAGTTCTTGCCCGCGACGGTGGGGCTGGGCGCGGTGCAGCTCAACAGCGTGATGGACATGGTGATCGCGATGTGGCCCTTGTGGGTGGGGCCGACGGTGCTGGGGGTGGCGGTGCCTCTGGACGCGAAGTCCAACGCGGTGCTGAGCTATACGCAGACGATCTACCAGTTTCCGCTGGGGGTGTTCGGGATCGCGGTGGCGACGGCGGTCTTCCCGATGCTGTCGAGGGCCGCGGACCGCGGTGGGGAGTTTGCGGCGGTTCTGAGGCGGGGGCTGAGGCTCTCGCTGTTCATCGGGCTGCCCGCGACGCTGGGGTTGATCGTCGTGAGGCAGGACCTTGTGGCGGTGATCTTCGGGGGCGGGGGGCGGCACTCGTTCACGCCCGAGGGCGTGGCGCGGTGCGCGGACACGCTGCTGGGCTTCTCGGTGGGCGTGTGGGCGTACTCGCTGAATCATGTCTATACGCGAGCGTTCTACGCGAAGGGGGACACGGGCACGCCCATGCGGGTGGCGGTGGGCAGCGTGGTGCTGAACCTGGCGCTCAACCTGTCGCTGATCTGGCCCCTGCGCGAGGCGGGGATGGCCTGGGCCACGGGAATCTCGGCGACGGTGCAGTGCGTGGTGCTCGGGTGGCTGTGCCGGGCGAGGCTGGCGGTGTGCCCCCTGGACCGCGAGACGGTCGCCGGGATGGCGCGGATCGCGGGGCTCTCGCTGGTGATGACCGCGGGTGTGTGGGGCGCGGGGCTGTTGTGCCCTTCGGCGGCGGGCTGGGGAACGCACCTGCTGAGGCTGTGCGTGGGCGTGGCGAGCGGCGTGATGGTGTTCGGCGTGGGCGCCCTGGTGCTGCGACTGCCGGAGCTGCGATGGCTGCTGGCGCGGGGCGGGGGGAGCGCCGGACCGGTGGCGATGGACTGAGGGGGCTTACGCGCCGCAGTCGACTTCGAAGGTGCGATGGTTGGTGCCCTGGGCACCCACGACGAAGCGGACGACCTTGCCGCAGGTCGGGCAGCGGGCGTTGTAGCGTGTGCCGTCGGAGGAGCGGAAGACGCGGAGGTACTTGTTGGCGCACTTGAAGAACACGCCCAGTGAAGGGCGCGGGTCGTTGGGGCCGGTGTGCTGCTGGTGCTGGGCGGGCATGGCTCAGGCGTCGTGCGGGCGGACGAGGTAGAAGCGAGCGACGGCGACCTCGAAGCGTTCGCCGTCGTCGGTGGTGAAGGTGTACGAGCCTTCCATGGTGCCCCAGGGGGTGTGCAGGGGGCAGAAGCTGGCGTATTCGAAGGAGTGGCCGGCATCGAGGGTGGGGTTTCGCCCCACGACGCCCTCGCCGCGAACCTCGTGGCGCTCGCCGTCGGCGTCGACGATGATCCAGTGGCGAGAGAGGAGGGTGGCGGCGGGGCCGGACTCGTGGGTGATGCGGACGCGGTAGGCGAAGATGAAGCGTTTGGCGTCGGGGTCTGATTCTTCCGGGCTGTAGCGTGGGTACACCTCGACGCGAAGGCCACGGGTGGTGGAGGAGGAGCCGAGCGTGTGAGCGGCGGGTCCCAAGCGGGGGAATGGTAAGGCGGGGAGGGCGGGGGGCGAGGCTAGTGCTTTTTGAGCACGCCACCGAGGCTGCGGGAGGGGGTTGTCTCGCGGATGTGGGCGATGAGGTCGTAGTTGGGCCTGAGGGTGATGGGGAAGAACTGACTCTCGGTGGCGAGCGCGCCGACCATGCGGAACGGGGTGGGGGCGGTGAGCCATGCGGAGGAGGGGTCGGAGGTGTGTGCGGCGCGGATGTCGGTGATGAAGCGTGGCCAGGGGAGGGCGTCGAAGCGGGCCTCGGCGCTGGCCGCGGGCGGGGTCTGCAGAGGGTTGTCCGCGAGGCCGACACCGGAGCGAATGGCGGTGTATTCGCCCTTGCTGGTGGAGAATCCGATGACGACGTGGGAGCCTGGGTAGAGGTCTTCGAGGAACGCGCCCATGGCCCACTGGCCTCTTGAGACATGGCCGTTGTGGGCCCAAAGCACGGCGCGCTCGCCGGGGTGCTGGTCGAGGAGCCACTTGACGTTTTGGGCCATGGCGTAATCGCGGTGGAGCTCCGGGGGCGGCTCGTTGAGCGTCATGGCGAGGCGGAGGCGCGCGCCCTGGGCGACGATCTCGGTGTTGTGGGCGGCCCACTCGGCACGCTCGGCACCGAGCGCCGCGACGTAGACGGCGCGCTGATCGACGAATCGCCGCGCGAGCAACTCCGCGGCGTCACGCGGGGATGGGGGCGGTGGCGACCCCGGGGCCTGGGCGGGTTCAGGGGCGGGGGGCTGGGCTGGCCCGACGCGCGAGATGCGGAGGCAGGCCTTGCCCTGCGTCGGCTTGTCGGGCACGGACTGCACCTCAAAGCCGGGGGCGGCCATGGCGAAGCCCGTGGGTGGCACGGCACCGGACTCAAAGCCGAGGTCGATGCCGCCTGGCAGGTTGAGCGTGCGGTCGGGGAGAGAGAGGATGAGGTCGTCGTACCACGCGGTGCCGGCGGAGATGGGCGCGAGGATGCCGAAGTAGATCGCATGGGCGGCCTGGGGCACGTCGAGCTCGATGGTGCAGTCGGTCCAGTCTGTGGTGCCCGAGAGGCCGCGCGTGAACATGTTGTCGAAGGCCAGGACGTTGCCCCTGGCGTCGTCGACTCGCATCCACAGGGCGGCGTGGCCCCGGACATCCTGCGTGCAGACCTTGCCCCTGAGCGTGAGGCGCGAGCCCCGCGCGAGAGCGCCGGGCGCCCGAGCGGTGACGATGGCGGCGGGGGCATCGCCCGGCGGGGTGCTGCCCTTGGCGATGGCCCTCGCCAGTCGGTCAAACTCGGGGAGGAAGTCCGGCTCGGCGGCGGCGACCGCCTCGCGCGCGATGGAGAGCGCCACCGTGTCGGTCTGCATGTCAAAGCCGGTGAACTGCACGGGGCGGCGGCCCTCGGGGAGCGCGGCCTGGTTGTGCAGCCGCATCCACTCGACCATCGCGAGCACTTCCTCGGTGTCCCAGGTCCAGAAGTACATGCCCTTGATGAGTGCGCGCGGGTCGCCCTCGCCACGCAGGACGTAGTCGTTGAGTCGGAAGGACTCGGGGCTGCTGGCCTCGATGGAGAAGAGGGTGAAGCCCAGCTCGGTGACGAGGTATTCCAGGAGGCGGTGCTTGAGCTGGAAGGCCTCGCGCGTGCCGTGGGTCGGTTCGCCCAGTGAGACGATGCGCGCGTCGCCGATCATCGCGCGCAGGGGTTGCAGGTCGTCGAAGCCTTGGCCGGCCTCGACGGTGGCGAGGGGAAAGCCTTGGCCCCGCAGCCATGTTGCCTCCGGGGAGAGGCCCTGCTGGGCGGGGGAGAGGAGCGAGAGGGCGGCGAGGAGAGTGTGAACCACGGGGGCCTCCGGGCGGTTGTTCCGGCGGGGGTGTCCCGCGGTTTCAGAATCGCGTATGCTCGGCGCAACCGGGGCTGCGGCCCGAAGGGAGCTGCGATGGCGGACAAGAAGTCGGACCTTGCGATCTCGATGGTGACCATGCTGGTGCTGGGCGCGGTGCTGTGCGTGGGTTCGTACTTCCTGCTGCGGGGCGCGTGGTCCGTAATGGACGAGAGCGAGGGCGTGGGCGCGAAGGCGGCGGCGGAGCGGATGAGCGGGCTTATCGGGGTGCTGGGCGCGGCGGGCGCGCTGCTGGGGCTGGGCGGTATTGCGCTCATCGGGCTGGCGGGGAAGTGCGCCTGGCTCATCGCGCGTGGGCCCCGGGAAGAGGAGGAAGAATACTGAGGCTCGCGCCGGCAGCGGGGAGCTGGCGGAGCGGGCGCGGCTCACCACGGCATCGGGGCGCCGTCGTAGTTGAGGAAGCGTCCTGAGTCGGCGGGGGTCAGGCGGTCGATGGTGGCGAGGATGTGGCCGACGGCCTGCTCGGGCGAGAGCGGGGCCTTGGGCCCGCCCATGTCGGTCTTAACCCAGCCCGGGTGCATGGCGACGACGGTGAATCCCTCGGTGCGGAGCTCGTTGGCCATGCAGACGGTGAGCTGGTTGAGCGCGGTCTTGCTGGCGCGGTAGGCGTAGCTGGAGCCTCCCGAGTTGTTGGCGATGCTGGCGAGCTGCGTGGAGACGTTGACGATGAGCCTGCGGCTGCCGGCGCGAAGGGCGGGCAGCAGCGCCTTGGCGACGATGACGGGCGAGGTCGCGTTGATGGCGAAGCAGCGGGCGAGTTCCTCCGCGGTGGTGAGGGCGAGCGTGGCGCTCTGGCTGCTGACGCCGGCGTTGTTGATGAGCACGTCCAGAGGCGTGCCCTCCAGCGCGCGGGCGAGGGCGTCGATGGAGGTTTGATCGGAAACTTCCAGGGGCAGCGTGCGGGCGGCGCCCGGGGGAGGCGGGGCGGGCGGGCGCAGGGTGGCGAGGGGGCGGTCGCCCCGGGCGGCGAGTTGGCGGACGAGTTCGGCGCCGATGCCGCGGGACGCGCCGGTGACGAGATAGGTCTGGGGCATGGCGGATGGTACCCGCGGCCCCGTACGGTTGAGGATGAAGCACGCGACGCCGCCGGACCGATCGCACCTGAGCACCGAGAAGCGCAACCCCAGGACGATGGGGCTGGACCGCGCGAGCGTGGAAGAGTGCGTGGCGATGTTGCAGCGCGAGGACAAGGAGGCGGTGCAGGCGGTGAAGCGGGCGGGCAAGCGGCTCTCGCGGTTCATTTCGGCGGCTGAGCCGGGGTTCGTCGCGGGTGGGAGGCTGGTGTACGTTGGCGCGGGGACGTCCGGAAGGCTGGGTGTGCTGGATGCGAGCGAGGCGCCGCCGACGTTTTGTGTGCCGCCGGGGAGGGTGGTGGGCATCATCGCGGGTGGTGACGGTGCGCTGCGGAAGAGCAGCGAGGGGGCGGAGGATGACGCGCGCGGGGCCTGGGCCGAGTTGGCGGGGCTGTTGTTGAACGGGAATGACGCGGTGATCGCGATCGCGGCGGGGGGGACGACGCCCTACGCGCTGGGGGTCTTTGAGTTCTGCGCAGGGCTGACGGAGGGGGCGAGGCCGGTCACGGCGCTGCTCTGCTGCGTGCAGGGAGAGGCGCCGCTCGGGTGCGACCACGTGATCTCGCTGCGGACGGGGCCGGAGGCGCTCACGGGCTCGACGAGGCTGAAGGCGGGGACGGCGACGAAGCTTGCGCTGAACACGATCTCGACGACGCTTATGGTGCGGAGCGGGCGCGTGTACGAGAACCTGATGGTGGACGTGCGAGCGACCAACGACAAGCTGCGGGATCGGGCGGCGCGGATCGTCGCGACGCTCACGGGCCTTACACGGGCGGAGTGCTTCGCGCTGCTGGATCGTGCCGGGGGCGAGGTGAAGACAGCGGTGGTGATGCACCGGCTGGGTGCGGACGGGGCGGGGGCGCGGGCGCGGCTCGACGCGTGCGGGGGGAGGCTGGGCGCGGCGCTGGGCGGGGGCTCCTGATGCCTACCAATCCAGCGGGGCACGCCACACACGGGCAAGGTCGTTCACGTCTTCACGCAGGTCGGCACGCGCCCAGGTGAGCGTGCCGGAGTTGTTGAGCGTGCCGATGGTGCGGGCGGTGACGCCGCCCTCGTCGCGCAGCAGGGTCCGGAGGCGCTGCAGGTCCTCGGGGCGGACCTCGAGGAGGTAGCGCGAGGGCGTTTCTGCGAAGGCGATCTGCGAGAGTTCCAGGAGGTCGTCCTCGGCGGAGAGTTCTGCGCCCAGCGCGCGGAGCGCCGGCCCCTTGGACGCGAGGAGCTGAGCGAGTGGTGAGTCGCCCGTGCCCGAGCCGCCCTCGCCGGAGCCGGCGGTGCCGGTGGTCGCGATGAGCATCTCGGCGACGGCGCAGAGCATGCCGCCCTCGGAGCAGTCGTGGGCGCTGCGCACCAGGCCGGCCTCGATGGCGTTGTGCACGGCGCGTGCGGCGGCGGGGCCGGCGCGGAGGTCGACGGTGGGGATGTGCCAGGCGGTGTCGTCGGTCACGGCCCTGGTGCCCTTGGCAAAGAGCCGCTGGAAGTGCGAGCCTCCCAGGCGACCATCGGTGGCGCCGATGAGGACGAGGAGGTTGCCTGGCTGCTTGGCGTCCATGGTGACGCAGCGGGAGACGTTCTTGACGCGGGCGAGGCCGGAGATGAGCAGGGTGTAGGGGATCTCGATGAGGCGCTTTCCGCCGCCCGCGGGGTCGTCGTATCGGAACTGGTTGTTGAGAGAGTCCTTGCCGGAAACAAAGGGCGTGCGGTAGGCGATGGCGCCGTCGTAGCAGCCCTGGCAGGCGCGGACGAGCGCGCCCATGTGCTCGGGCTTGTCGCAGCTTGGCCAGCAGAAGTTGTCGAGGATGGCGGTGCGTGCGGGGTCGCCTCCGACGCAGACGAGGTTGCGGACGCACTCGTCGATGGCGGCGAGGGCCATGTGGTAGGGGTCGCCGCCGATGGCGGGGTCGCCGATGCCTGTGGCCAGGCCGCAGGCGAGCGCGATGCCGGGGCCGGCGCCCGGAACCGGCTCGAGCACGCTGGCGTCGCCGGGCCCGTGGCCTCCGGGGCCGACGAGGGGCTTGACGATGGTGTTGCCCTGCACCTCGTGGTCGTACTGACGGATGATCCAGTGCTTGCTGGCGATGTCCGGGTGCGAGAGGAGCGTGCGGAGCGAGTCTGAGACGGGGCGTGCGAGCGTGGCGTTGGCGGCGGCGGGGAGCGAGCCCCGCAGGACGGGCGCGTGCCAGGTGGCCTTGCGCGTGGGCATGGGCAGGCCTTCGTGCAGGAACTCCATGGTGAGCTGCCCGACCTGCGTGCCCTGGAAGAAGAGGTCGAGGGTGCGGTCCGGGGTGCCGAAGTGGCCCAGGTCCGCGAGCTCGACGCCCTCCTGGTCGCAGATCTCTCGGAGCGGGGCGAGGTGCTGCTCCGGGACTGCAAGGACGAGTCGCTCCTGGGCCTCGCTGATCCAGATCTCGGTGTAGGAGAGGCCTTGGTACTTGAGGGGCGCGCGGTCGAGGTGGACCTGGGCGCCCAGGTCCTTGGCCATCTCGCCGATGGCGGAGGAGAACCCGCCCGCGCCGCAGTCTGTCATCGCGGAGTAGAGCGGCCCGCCGGTGGCGTCTCGGGCCCGGAGCACGGCGTCGAGCAGGCGCTTTTCCTCGATGGCGTTGCCGATCTGCACGGCGTGCGCGAACTCGTCGGCGTGCGTGTGCTCGAGTTCGGCCGAGGAGAAGGTGGCGCCGTGCACGCCGTCGCGGCCGGTGCGGCCTCCGAGGGCGATGATGCGGTCGCCCTCGTGGACCTTGCCTTGCGCGAGGGAAGCGGGGATGAGGCCGACGCAGCCGCAGAAGACCAGGGGGTTCCCGACGTAGCGGTCGTCGAAGGCGACAGCGCCGTTGATGGTCGGGATTCCCATGCGGTTGCCGTAGTCGCGAACGCCGGCGACGACTTCACGCAGGATGCGCGCGGGGTGGAGCGCGCCCTGGGGCGGTGGCGGGGCGGCGTGGGAGGGTCGCTGGGCCCAGGAGTCGGGCAAGGCAACGCAGAAGATGTCGGTGTTGGCGATGGGCTTGGCCCCGAGGCCAGTGGCGATGACGTCTCTGATGCAGCCACCCGCGCCGGTGGCGGCCCCGCCGTAGGGCTCGATGGCGCTGGGCCGGTTGTGGGTCTCGACCTTGATGTTGACTCCCCAGCGGTCGTCGAAGCGGACGACACCGGAGTTGTCCTTGAAGACCGAGAGGGTCCAGTCGAGGCCGTCGTCGATGAGTTGATGGGTGGCGGCGGCGACGGTGCGTTTGAGGAGGTTGTCGATGGTGACGGCGTGGCCCTGCGGGGTGGCGATGGTCTCGTGGCCGTCGGGGCGCTGAGACCAGTCGATTGGGTCGCCGGCGGATGGGCCGACGTAGTGGACGGTGCTCTTGAGGGTCTTGTGGACGCAGTGCTCGGACCAGGTCTGGGCGATGGTCTCGAGCTCGATGTCGGTGGGGTCGCGGTCCAGCGCCTCGTAGTGGTCGCGGACGGCGCGGAGTTCGGCGAGGCTCATGAAGAGGTGGGCCTCGCGGCTGAAGGCCTCGAGGCTGGCGTCGTCCCGGCCCCGCAGTGGGGCGGTGGTGAGGGTGAAGTCGCGGGCCGAGCCGTGCGGAAGTGCCGTGGGGAGGTAGGCGTCCAGCGTGAGGCGGTGGATGACCTTGTTCGCCACCAGCCGCTCACCGATGGCGCGGGCGTCGTCCGCGGAGACGCCAGAGAGGTCGAAGCGGACGCCCGTGGAGACCGAGGCGTCGCGTCCCAGGAGCGCCCGGATGGCGTCTCGGACGGACTGGGCTGCCGGGTCCATGACGCCGGGGAGCGGGTGCACCTCGATGTGAGCATCGCCTTTGGAGGCGGGGCGGGCACCGAGCGCGTATTCCTCGACCACCGGGTCCACGAGGAGGGATTCGGCGATGCGCCGGCGTTCGGCGTCGCTGAGGGTGGCCTCGATGAAATACACGCGGGCGGAGCGGGCGCCCGAGAGTGGATAGCCCAGAGAGGCGGCGCGGGCGCGGAGGGACTCCGCCCGGGCGTCGGGCACGCCGGGCCGGGGGCGGACTTCGACGCGGAAGAGCGGCAGCGTGGTGGTGGTCACTCCGGATCGTATTGGGGCGCGGGCGTTGGCGAACTTACAAGGGGGGCGTGTGCGGGGGCATGCGCGGGGGCACGGGGGGGGGCACGCGGGGGGGCGAGCCCAGCGAGCCCGCGCGGACCGTGCCGTCGGTGCGGAGCTCGGCCCAGGAGGCGCCGCGTTCGCCGGTGCAGAGCCAGACGGCGCGCTCGCGGAGGGTGCGCCATGCGGGGGCGGACTCTCGCGCCCGGGTTGGCCCGGCGGACTGGATGACGACGCGCGGCGAGAGGCGGCGGGCCCAGTCCGCCGCGGGGGCGCGGACGGAGCCGTGGTGAGGGAGTTCGAGGATGTCAATGCCCGCGAGGCTCGGGGTGAAGGGGTCGAGGGAGGCGATGGCGTGGTCGGCGATGTCGCCGGTGAGCAGGAGGGTGCCCCGGGGCGTTGCGAGGTGTGCAACCAGGGAGTGATCGTTGTCGTTGGGCCAGGGCGCATCGGGGGCGGGGGAGAGGATGGTGACGGTCGCGGCACCGAACTGCCATGAGTCGCCGGAGGCAAGCACGCCGACTCGCACGCGGCGCTCGGAAAGCAGCGAGAGCGCGCGGGAAGCGGCGCCGGCGGGGCGTTGGCGGGCGTCGGCGAGGAAGCGATCGGTGAGGAGGACGATTCGGACGCCAAGGCCGTCGATGGCTTCGACCAGGCCCGCGAAGTGATCCGAGTCCGGGTGAGAGATGACGAGCGTGGGGACGTGGTGCACGCCCAGTGCCCGGGCTGCTCGCACGACCTCTGGCCGCAGGCCGCCTGTGCTCATCGGTCCGGCGTCCCAGAGCATGACCTGCCCCTGGCTGCGGAGGAGGTGGCAGGTGCCGTCGCCCACCGCGAGGGTGTCGATGCGGAGGTCAACTCCCCTCGCCGGGCCGGGGAGTAGCGCCCACTGAAGGGCGAGCCAGACTCCCGCGAGGACGGCGGCGAGCATCGGGAGCGGGAAGGCCCGCGGGCGGCCCCGGCTCGGCGGGGTCGAGAAGTGGCGCGCGGTGAGCAGGAGGGTGAGCGTGGTGGCGAGAGCCCACCAGCCGCCAACGGGGGGCGTTTCGATGGAGGAGAACGGCAGGGCGTCCAGGCCGGTCACGCAGCGGTCCGCGGTGCGCAGCAGCCACGAGATGAACGACGAGGCGAGCGAGGCCGCGGGTGGGAAGAGCACGCCCGCCGCGAGGGAGGCGTACGCGAGCCACAACACCAGCGTGACCAGCGGCGTGATGAGCAGCGTCGCGAGAATGCCCAGCGGGCTCACGATCCCCACGTGGTACATGATCGCGGGGAGCGAGACACACCAGCACAGGAGCGACGCGGAGACGCCCTGGCGCAGGCGATCGGCGACGGCCCTTGTGAGCGTGGAGCGGGCGACGGTGCCCCGCAGGCGGCGGCCCCACAGGCGGTCGTTGAAGGCCCCTCCCAGCCAGAGCAGCAGGCCCGTCAGCCCCACGCTCATCTGGAACCCGAGCGACCAGAGATCCATCGGCCTCCAGGCGAGCAGCCCGATGGCGATCCAGAGCAGCAGCGTCACGCGGTCGTAGCGGCGGCCCAGCGCCTCGGCGAGCAGGAGCACAAGGACCATCGCCGCCGAGCGGGAGAGCGGCGCGGAGGCCGGCACCAGCAGCCAGTACGCGAGCACGATGACGGCGACGAGGAGGGGCTCGAGGCGGCCCCAGTCGCCGGTGAGGCGGATCGTCGCGAGCAGCACCCACGCCATGACCGCGAGGTGGAAGCCCGAGATCGAGAGCAGGTGCGCGAGGCCCTGGCGTGCCCACGCGGCGCGGAGGGTCGAGGCGTCGGGGTCATACTCGCCGAGCAGAAGTGCCGCGAGCAGGGCGCGGTCGCGCGGGTCGCTCCCCGCGGCACGGGTGACGACGCTCGCGGCGCGGGCGCGGGCGAGGTCCAGCACGCGAGAGAGGTCGGCGCGGGCTCGCGCCGCGGTGCCGTCGGCGGCGATCGGCGTGATGAGCGAAGGGTCGGAGAGTTGGAGGTTGCCGGAGACGCCCTCCTGACGTGCGAGCAGGTGCGAGGGCGCTTCGCCCGGGTTGTCCGGTGGCTGCGTTGGCGAGAAGCGGCCTGTCAGGCGGAGGGTGTCGCCGGGGCGGACGCGGGGGTCATTGCCCGCGACATAGACGCGCAGGGTGCCGCGCACCGGGGTCGGGCCAGAGGCAGTCATGCCGCGGGCGGCGCTGAGATCGAAGACCCAGGTGTTGGCGGCCCGCGCGGGCATGGCCAGGAGCGACGCCGGGGCGTGCCTCTCGCGCGTGGCGGAGACGACCAGGCCCTCCACGGTGAGGGGCGAGCCCGGCGGAGAACCAGCCAGCAGGCGCGAGACGTCTCGACCTGGGATGGTGAGCACGCGCGCGGTGAACCAGCCACCGGAGAGCCCGAAGAGCGCCAGCGCAAGCAGGAGCATGCACACGCGGCCCCGGGTGAGCGACGCGAGCGCGACGCAGCCCGCGGCCAGTGCCCACCAGTGCCACGCCGGGCCCTCCCACGCGGGGGCGAGGGCAAAGCCCGTGGCGACGCAGGCGCACGCGATGGCGGCGCGGCCTCGGGCGAGGGGGACAGCGTTGTGCGAGCCGGATTCCACGCGCGGAGCCTACCACGGGGCGACCGGGGCGCGCGTCAGGGGCAGTCGCCCCCGGCGACGACGTTGATGAGCGCTGAGACGTCGTCCTGGTCGACGTTGCCGTCGCGGTTGAAGTCCGGGTCGATGCCGCTGGGGTTCTCGCCGCCACCCACGACGTTGATGAGGTAGGTCACGTCGTCCTGGTCGACGTTGCCGTCCTGGTTGACATCGGGGTCGCAGCCCGCGGGGGGCAGGACGGAGATGAGGATGGTGTCGGAGGCCGCGCCACCCAGGTTGTCGGTGATGGTGAGGGTGACGGTGTGGTCACCGACGGGCAGGGGCAGATTGGCGGCGGGGCTGGGGCCTGTGGCGAGCGTGGTGGGCCCGAGCGTCCAGGTGTAGGTGGCGATGGTGCCGTCGGGGTCAGAGCTGGCAGAGGCGGAGACGGGGACGACCTCACCGCCGCTGGAGTCGACGTCGGTGACGGAGATGTCTGCGCCGGCGTCGGCGATGGGGAGGCGGTTGACAGTGACGAGGACGGTGTCGGAGTGTGAGGCGCCGAGGTTGTCGGTGACGGTGAGGGTGATGGTGTGGGCACCCCAGGCGAGGGTGACGATGGGGGCGGGGCTGGGCCCGCTGGCGATGGTGGTGGAGGCCTCTCTCCAGAGGTAGTTGACGATGGAACCGTCGGGGTCGAAGCTGGCGGAGCCGTCGAGCGTGGCGGGCTGACCGCCGTCGGAATCGATGTCGTGGACGACGAAGTCCGGCCCGGCGTTGGCGACGGGCGCGAGGTTGCCGGAGGTGACGACGCCGGTGAGGACGATGGCCTTGGCGGGCTGGTCGGGGTCATCGCTGCTGATGGTGAGGGTGCCGTTGATGGTGCCCAGGGTGGAGGTGCTCATGGAGATGGTGTGGGCGTTGGCGCCACCACCGGCCGCGTCCGCGAACGAGCCGGCGGGCGCGGTGAAGCCCGGGGTGGCGGCGAGGGAGTAGTTGAGGTTGGCGATGCCGGCGGCGTTCCAGAGGGCGACGTTTCCGGCGTTTGAGACCTGGATGGAGCGGGTGGGGCTGGCTGAGCCCTGGGTGACGGAGCCGAAGTCGAGGATGGTGACATCGGTGCCGACCTTGGCCGGGACGCGCAGGTCGAGGAAGACGGGCGCGTGGCCCGCGCCGCCGGTGCAGTCGATGATGGCCTGGGCGATGGAAGGGCCGACCATGGTGTTGGTGGTGGTCGCGAGCGGGGTGTTGAAGGCGGACCCGTCATTACCCCAGGCGCGGTAGGAGTGGTTGGCGTCGTTCCAGGTGGTGGTGCTGTAGGGGATGGCGACGTTGCCGACGTAGTGGATGCCGATGGCGTTGGCGAGGCCCTCGGAGATGAGGATCTGGTCGTGGCGGTCGTCCATGCCTCCCGCGCCGGCGGGGTCCTGGGTGTGGACGAAGCGGTAGGTGCCGCTGTTGTTCCATGAGCCCGGAGTGTTGATGGGGTCAAGGAATCGCGCGGTGCCTGCGGCGACAAGCTCGATGTAGGCGGTCTGGCTGGAGGACTGGACGTTGAAGTCGCCCAGGACCACGTGGTGATAGCCCGCGGGCAGGCCGTCGAAGACGCCGTTGGAGGGGTTGGTGTCCAGTCCCGAGGCGTTGTCGCGGATGCGCTGGGTCTCGACGAGGCGGCGGGCGTTGTCGTCGGAGGTTGAGCCCGCCTTCAGGTGGACGTTGTAGAGCGCGATGTGGTTTGAGGCGGCGGCGGCGTAGCCCACCGGGCGGATGTCGTAGCGGTACGTGTTGCGGGGCTGGTTGTTGGTCGAGGAGGAGCCCACCGCGATGGTGAGCGCGTTCTGGAGCGTGACGCGGGTGGTGCGATAGACCAGGACGCTCTGGGTGTCGGGGCCGGTGATGAACGGGGCGGCGGCCCAGTCGCCGGGGCTGCCCGGGGCGGAGTTCAGCACACCCACGAAGGTCGAGAGGGCGGAGGCGGAGGTGAACTCCTGCGCCGCGATGACGTCCGGACGCATCGAACGGCCACTGAATGAGGCATAGACCGCGGTCTGGATCGCGGAGACGCGGTCACTGCCCGAGTAGTTGGAGATGTTCCAGGTGGCGATGCGGAGCTGCGCGTGCGAGGCGGCGGCGCCGGCGCAGAGCGTGAGCAGGCAGGTGGCGGGGGCGACAGGGCGCATGGATGCTCCGAACGGGGCTGGCGGGCGACGCGAGGGGGATGGGCGGGGCGTAGGCACGCCCGACAGGGACAAGTATACGTGGGACAAGCGGTTGTGAGCAGGGTCCGGGTGCCCGGAGCGTGGCAATTGCTGGCTATCGGAACCACCTCTAGCAAGTCCCGGAGGCGATGGCCTCTACCAGCCACATGATGTCGTCGGCGTCGGCGTTGCCGTCCGCGTTGAAGTCCGGGTCGTCGGTCCAGTCCCCGGAGGCGATGGCCTGGACGAGGGCGAGGATGTCGTCCTGGTCGCGACTGCCATCAAGGTTGTAGTCGAGGCGCTGGCAGAGGGAGCGGGGCCTCCCGGCGGCCATTCCAAAGCCGGACCCGAAGAGCCCCCCGGTGGGCCCCACGGGGGTGGCGGCGCCGGTGGCGGGGTTGAGGCGGAGGAGGAGTTCGGTGCCGGCGTTGATGGTGTAGAGGAAGCCGTCGGCGCCTGCGGCGAGGCCGTTGCAGTCGGTGATGCCAGCTCCGAGAGGGCCGATGACGGTGCGGGCACCGGTGGCGGCGTCGAAGCGGACGAGGACGGAGCCGGTGGCGGTGTCGTCCACGCCGAAGAGCACGCGGGTGTCGGGGTCAAAGTCGAGCGCGCCGATGTTACCTCCGAGGGGCTCGCCGATGCGTGCGGCCCAGAGGGTGGTGGTGCTGACGCGCCAGAGCTGGCCGTCGGACTGGGAGATGCCGAAGAGTGTGCGGCTCTGGGGGTCAAATCCGAGGCCGGTGATGGGTGCCGGGTTTCCCATGATGCGGCCAAGGAGTCGCGAGGCCCCGGTCGCGGGGTAGATCTGGTAGAGATCCCGTGCGAAGCTCACGGCGTAGAGACGGTCCTCGACCGGGTCGTGGGCGAGGCCCTGCATGCTGGCGGAGATCTGGGAGAACTGGCCGAAGGTGCCGGTGGCTTCGTCGATGGTGCCGAAGTTGTTGTTGGCGTCGCCGATGACGAAGATGGTGCCGGAGCGTGGCGCGACGCCGGAACGGCAGATCCCTCGCGGGTTCGCGAGGGCGGTCTGGAGGCTTGGGCAGGCCAGGGGCGTGCCGACGTTTGCGCCCGATGCGTCGGTGCAGCCGGCGTTGGTGTGGATCGCGACAGCGGCGCCGGTGTCGGCGCGGACCACGGGGCTCCCGCTGTTTCCGCTGCTGGTATCGACGCTGTAGGCGATGGTGGAGGCGGAAGAGGCGACGAAGGGGCCCGTATCGGTCTTGAGGACGCTGTTCCAGGTGGGGGAGACGGGGAGCGCGACGATGCCGTAGCCGCTGATGCTCGCGGTGCGGCCGGGTGGCGGTGTAACGGTGGAGATGGAGAGGGCGGCGAGCTGGGTCTGGTAGGCGGTGAGGCCGGTCTGGGTGCTGGGGAAGCAGCCGAAGTAGGACCAGTCTTCACCGACGCCGAGGTAGCGGTTCTGGACCGAGCCGGGCTCGACGGGGTATTGGTCACGTGGGAGGGGGTGGACGATGGTGCCGTCGGGCTGGGAGAGTGGAACGTTGAACTGGGCGACGCCGGTGGAACCGACGAAGCAGTGGCCGGCGGTGAGGAAGGTGTGGTTGGCGTCGTCGAAGAGCCAGGAGGTGCAGCCTGTTGGCATGTATCGGGCTGCGAAGGGCTGGGCGGAGAGCGCGCGGTTGTCCACGCCGCAGAGCGACCGAGAGTCGTAGGTGGCCGCTGGTCCGCCGACCCAGGCGCCGGTGATCTCGATGGCGACGGGGCCGGGCTCGCCCCGGGAAAGGAGCTCGACGACGACGGTGTCGCCATTGAAGTACGCGGAGGTGGAGTTCCACCACGCGAGGGATTCTGCGGTGAGGACCTGCTGTGCCCCGTCGGCGGCGGAGGTGAGGCGGAGAGCAGCGCCGCGGCCTACCGGGTCGCCCGGGAGGCTGGCCGAGCCGAACCGGAGGCGCAGCCAGCGTGCGCCGGGCACGGTGACGGTGGTGGAGCCGAGGGTCTGCTCGGGGCCGGCGGAAGCCACGATGGGGCCAAGGCTCTGATTGAGGATGAGTTCTGTGGCGGGCGGTGGGGCGGTCTGCGTGAGCACGCACCAGGCACCTGCCAGCAAGGCGACGGGATCCATCCCGCGAAGCTCCAGTGCCCCCTGGAAACCTGTGGACGTGGTTTCGGATGTCTCTCTCTACCACAGAACGAGCCGCCGGACGGGTGGCCATGCGGCGAGCGGAGGCCCACGGTATCGGACCTGTGGCGGGAATCAAGAGGAATTTGCGGACGCCGGGATGCTCTTCCCCAGAGGGGGGGGGCACCCGGCGGGGGACAGATGCGGTGCCGGGACCGGGAGGGGGCCTCAGGGGCAGTCGCCGCCGCCAACTCGCTGAAGGAGCGCATTGACGTCGTCTTGGTCGGCGTTCCCGTCGTGGTTGAAGTCCGGGTCAATGCCGGTGGGGTTCGGCCCGCCGCCAACAACATTGATGAGGTAGGTGACGTCATCCTGGTCCACGTTTCCGTCCTGATTGAGGTCCGGGTCGCACAGCGGGGGTGGAAGGAAGGCGTCAAAGAGCGCGGAGGCTTCCAGGCGGCTCTTGGCGAATGCGCCGGCGGCGGTGTAGTGGACATTGTCACTGAGGTACGTGGTGCCTGAGGTGGGGGTCCAGCCGAACTCGTGGGTGAGGCGTCGGGAGTTGACGGCGCAAACCAGCGGGTCTTGAAGGGCGATGTTGTACATGGCGCGCGGGTACAGATCGTGTTGTTCCTGGAATGCCGGGGTCAAGCCGTAGCGGAAAGGGTCTGTGAGAAGGATCACAGGCAGGTCCGGGCGTGTGCTTGAACGAACGAATTCGATGAGGAGAGAGATTCCGGCCTGAAACTGGTCGGCGGTGACCCCCCTGCCACAGTCGTTGGCCCCGAAAGAAATGAGAAGCACATCAGGGTTGAGGGCGGCAAGAACCGGTCCGGAGTCACCATGTCGAGTGAGCGCATCATCGACTGCATACCCGCCAGCGGAAAGGCTCGTAAAAGTCCACCCTTCCGGGCGAGCGGTGTTGACGAAGCGTGCACCGATGACGTCGGTGAGCTTCGACGAGTCGGTGCCGCTGATGGCAATCTGCAGGTACCCCGACGGCCCAAACGGGAGTGGGCCGAGTCGCTGCGAGCGAATCGCCGGGAGAGGGTCCTGGAGGCCCATCGACGTGAAGAACGTCGCAACGGTGGGGACGAAGTACGAGGGGGCGGACGTGGGGCTGAATGAGGCGTCGACACGGAGTTCGCCGCTTGACAGATTTGTTGCGGCAAACACGTCCACGTACACCTGCGGGGAGAGATGGAAGTAGGTCCCGCCTCGGAGGTTGGTCGCCGGATGGACGTCCGCGGCGTTCTGCTGGAGCATGACGAGCTGTGCATACCACTGGTTGTTGTTGACGTTCGAGCCGTTGAGCGTGGAGGTGGCGCCGGCGCTAATGCCAGGAGGGAGGGCCGATCCTTGGAGCCGGGAGCCCGTCATGCCCGGGGAGGCATTCGCGACGCGGAGGAGCCAGTCGGCGTAGACGGGAGAGGTGCCGTAGGACGCGGCCATGGGGGCAAGGGGGGTCTGGGGCGCGTTGCCATAGCGGTCCCAGAACTCGAACTGGAAGCGGGGGATGTAGATCGCGCCGGCGCCGCCGGGGCACGTCTCCTGGGAGTCGCCCATGATGATGCCCGTGACGGTGGAAGAGCGGGCACCCTCGAAGAGCGCGCGGAAGACCTCGGGCGAGCGGGTGTAGAGATTCGGGACCTGCATGAAGTCCTGGGCGAGGGCTTGCGGGGTGATGAAGCAGGTGCCAAGGCCGATGAGCAGGCCAAGGAGCAGACGCGTCAGGGTGTGGATCGGTGGGCGCACGTGGGCTCCTGCGTGGCGGGGCACCGCCACAAGTGAACCATGCGCCCGGATTACGGTTTGGGCAACCAAAGCGGCGAGATTTTCGGTGAGGAGGGGAAAGTGCTGGGGGCGAGGTTCGAGTAGGGGACGAACCGGCACCTACCCTGCTGGGCTGAGGAGGCCGCGCGGGCCTCTATGAGGAGTGTTCCATGGCCGAAGGTCAAGAGCCGCACGGGAAGTTCGCCACACGCTGCATCCACGCGGGCCAATCTCCGGACCCGACGACCGGGGCGATCATGACGCCGGTCTACATGACGTCGACGTTTGTGCAGGCGTCCCCCGGTGTGTTTAAGGACGGGTACGACTACGCGAGGTCGAAGAACCCGACGCGGACCGCCCTGGAGGCAAACCTGGCGGCGCTGGAGGACGCGGGGCCCGAGGGTGCGGGGCTGGTTTTTTCCAGCGGGCTGGCGGCGATGGACTGCGTGCTCCACCAGTTGCGCGCCGGGGACCACGTGGTGCTCTCCGACGACGTGTACGGGGGGACGTTCCGCCAGCTCGACAAGGTGTACCGGCATCTGGGGCTGGACGTGACCCGCGTGGACATGACGAACCTGGACCTCGTGCGCGGCGTGATGAAGCCCACGACAAGGCTGGTGTGGCTCGAGACGCCCAGCAACCCGATGCTGAAGGTGATCGACATCGCGGGCGTGAAGCGGGTGGTGGAGGGCGCGAGCCCGGCCCCTGCGCCTGGTGTGCGCAGCGCCGAACTCGGCCCGCTGGGGGCGCCCATCGAGAAGCCCCTGCTGCTGGTGGACAACACCTTTGCCTCGCCCTATCTCCAGAACCCGCTCACGCAAGGGGCGGACATTGTGCTGCATTCGTGCACGAAGTACATCGGGGGGCACAGCGACCTCGTGGCGGGCGCGCTGGTGACGCGGAGCGCGGCGCTGGCGGAGAGGCTGAGGTACGTCCAGAACGCGGTGGGTGCTGTGCCCGGCGCGATGGACTGCTTCATGATGCTGCGGAGTACCAAGACGCTGCACGTGCGGATGCAGCGGCACTGCGACAACGCCATGGGAATCGCGCAGTGGCTGGAGAAGCACCCCCGGATCGAGAAGGTGATCTACCCGGGCCTGGCGAGCCACCCCCAGCACGCGCTGGCGGCGAGGCAGATGCGGGCCTTTGGCGGGATGATCTCGGTGGTCGTGAAGGGCGGGCTCGCGCCCTCACGCCGCATGCTGGAGCGTGTGAGGCTGTTCAGCCTCGCGGAGTCCCTGGGCGGGGTGGAGTCGCTGATCGAGCATCCGGCGATCATGACGCACGCGAGCATTCCGGCGGAGGCGAGGCGCGTGCTGGGCATCGACGACGGGCTGGTGAGGCTGTCGGTGGGCATCGAGGACGCGGGCGACCTCGTCGCGGACCTGGAGCGGGCGCTCTCCTGACCGGGCTCAGGCCTTGCGGGCGGCGCGGCGCTTCCGAGAGATGGGCTCGCCCGTGATCGGGTTCGTGAAGTGCTTCTCCTGCACCGGCACAACGTGGGTGAGGATCTGGTCGAGCACCGCGGCGGGAGAGCCCGTGGCCTCCACCTCGCGGATGATCGAGCGCGGGTAGAACTTCAGCACCGGGTACGTCTCACGCTCGTAGACCTCCCAGCGTTTGCGGATCACCTCTTCCTTCGCGTCGTCGATGCGGTTTTCCTTGAGTGCGCGGCGGCGGAGGCGCTTGATCATTTCCTCCTTGTCGGGGCAGACCAGGTGGATGATCTCCAGCACGTTGATGTACTTGCGGAGCAGGCGCGCCTGCGCCACGTTGCGGGGGATGCCGTCCAGGACCAGCAGATCCGCGTGGGGCTTGTAGTCGGCGAGGGCGGTGCGGGCGTGCATGTTGCGCCGCCACATCTCGACGGTGACCCTGTCGGGCACGAGCAGGCCCTTGGAGGAGTATCTGAGGAAGGTCTTGCCCAGGTCGGAGGTGGTGTCGAGGGTGCGGAAGACCTCGCCGCAGGAGAGGTGGTAGAAGCCGGGGATCTGGCCCAGGATTTTGCCTTGGGTTCCCTTGCCCGCGCCCGGGGCGCCGAAGAGGAGGATGGTCTGGTAGCGGGTGGGCTTGTCGCTCATGGGTTGGCGTGGGGTTTGGGTGGAGGGGCAGGGTCAGACGGCGAGGGATCGCCGGACAGCGGCCTCGGCGAGGATGTCGGCGGCGTCGTAGACGGGGAGGGTGGAGTTCTCGCGGGTGATGAGCATGGGCGCCTCGCTGCACGCGAGGATCACGCCGTCGCAGCCCTTTGAGGCGAAGTGGTTGATGATGCGGAGGACCTGGAGGCGGCTCTCCGGGCGGATCTCGCCGTAGATCAGCTCGCCGAAGATGATCTGTTCGAGGGTGGCGGCCTCGTCGGGCTCCGGGGCGGCGACGCGGATGCCTCGCACGCCCAGGTGCGTCTGGTAGGTGGACGAGTTCGCGACGAGTTGTGTGCCGATGATGCCCAGACGTGTGCGCTTGTCGCGGGAGGCGGCCTCGGCGACGAGGTCGGTCATGGCGAGCCAGGGGATGGGGCTCCCGACTTCGGCCATCTGGAGGGCGTGCTGGACGACATTGTCCGGGCAGACGCAGCACTGGGCGCCGCAGCGGTGGAGGAGTTCGGCGGAGCTGCGGAGCAGGCGATCGACGGCGTGCCAGTCGTTCTGGCGGATGGCGTCGAGGTAGAGTGAGAGGGGCTCGTTGTGGATGGTGACGCGGGGCTGCTCGTGAGGGCCGTGGAGGCGGCTGGCCCAGCGTGTGACCTGCTGGTAGAAGAGGGCCGCGCCCTCCGGGCTGACGCCGACGATGCCGATGTGCGTGGCCACGGGGTGAGGGTAGCCCGGGCGTGATGGGGCATGACGGGGGGTGGGGGGCTATCTTCAGGCGATGTCGAGGTCGAGTGATCCATTTGAGCTGCTCGGCCTGCCGCGCACGTTTGAGCTGGAGGGCGAGCGTGTGAGGCGTGCGTACCTGCGTGCGGTGGCGGAGGCGCATCCGGACGCCGGGGGCGAGGACGAGGGGGCGTCTGCGATCAACGAGGCGCGGGAAGTGCTGGCGGACCCGATGAGGCGTGCGCGGGCGTTGCTGGGAGAGAGTGCTGAGGCTCACGCGGCCCTTCCCTCCGGGTTTCTGGCGGAGATGCTGGACCTGCGAGAGCGGATTGAGGAGGAGCTGGCGGCGGGGGGCGACGCGGCGCGGGCCCGCTGGCGCGAGTGGGCGCGGGGGCGCGAGGCCGAGCACGAGGCGCGCGTCGCGGCGATGTTCCGCGCGGGCGATGAAGGGGCGGTGCGGGGTGAGCTCAATCAGTGGCGGTACGTGCGCCGCCTGATGGATCGGCTCGACCCCGCCGCGAGGGCGGGCGGTCCGGAATCATGAGCACGCTCCATCTCATCATGGCCCTGCTGATGCTGCCCATGCTCATGCTGTCCGCGGCGTGCTCGGGCGCGGAGACGGCGCTCTTCGGGCTCACGCAGGCGGACCGGGTGCGGCTGCGCAAGAGCCATCCCAGGGTCCACGCGGCGGTCGCGGTGCTGCTCTCCCATCCCGGGGAGCTGCTGGTGACCATCCTGCTCTCAAACGTCGCGGTGAACACGCTGCTGATGGTGTGCGGGACGCTGATCGCGGCGGCGTTCCCACCGGCGGGGGCGGCGGCGGTGGGCGTGGGCGTGGTGTTCGCGCTGATCATCTTCGGAGAGATCGTGCCCAAGGCGCTCGCGGCCCTGCACCGGGAGCGGGCGCTGCGTGCGATTGCCCTGCCCCTGAAGTGGTGGATGCTGCTGCTGGGCCCTGTCCGAACGGTCTCGACGCGGTTCCTGGTCGCGCCGCTGGTGCGGGTGCTGCACCCGCCGGAGAGGCGGGCGTTTTCGCTGACCGTCAGCGACCTCTCGGCCCTGCTGACGGTGGGGGCGGCGCAGGGCGTGCTCGACGAGGAGGAGCAGACGCTGCTGGACGACGTGGTGGGGCTCTCGGCGGTGCGGGTGCGGGAGGCGATGACGCCGCGGGTGGACCTGCGCTGGCTGAGGGGTGACGACTCCGCGCGTGAGCTGCTGGCGCTGGCGGGGCGCACGGGCCGGTCGAAGTTCCCGCTGCACGACGGGGACGTGGACACGCCGACGGTGCTGGGCGTGGTGCGGGTGCAGCGGGTGCTGCCGATGCTCAACGCTGGCGCGCGCCCCGAGAGCATCCGCCTGCGGGACGTGGCGGACACGCTGCGCTTTGTGCCCGACAGGGCGAGGCTGGACCAGGTGCTGGACCAGTTCCGCACGACCGCGAGCGACATCGCGATGTGCGTGAGCGAGACCGGCGAGGTGACGGGGCTTGTGACGCTGGACGACGTGGTGAGGCAACTGGTGGGTGGCGCTCGGGGAGAGAGCGTCTCGCCTCATCAGCAGGTGAGGCTGAGGGAGCTGGGCGTGTGGGAGGTTTCCGGGCGTTTGCCGCTGCGGGACTGGGAGGACTACTTCGAGCCCGGGGAGTTCGACCTGCCCGGGCACGTGTCGACCGTGGCGGGGCTCATTCTGTTCAAGCTGGGGCGCGTGCCGAGGGTGGGCGAGGAGGTCGCGGTGGGGGGGGTGCGACTGCGGGTGGAGTCCATGACCGGGCGGGTCATCAGCCTCGTGAGCGTGAGGCTGCGAGAGGCACCGGGGGGGGGTGCCGGGTGAGCCCAATCCTCGAAGCCACGCTCTGGGCGCTGCTCTTTGTGGGGTCGATCGTCATGTCGGCGCTGATCAGCGGCACGGAGATGGGGTGCTATTCCCTCAACCGGGTGAGGCTGCACGTGCGCGCGAGCGCCACGCCCCCGGACCGACTCGCCCGGATGACCATCGGGGAAATCTCCAGGCCCGTGAAGCTCCTGATCACCGTGCTGGTGAGCAACAACATCGTCAACTACTTTGGCGCGATGGCGACGGCGGCGTTGTTCTCGCGGAGCGGGCTGGGCGAGGCGGCGGTCGCGGTGGTCAGCACCTGCGTGCTCACGCCCCTGCTCTTCGTGCTCGGCGAGGCCGTGCCCAAGGAGCTGTTCAGGCTGGCGGCGGACCGCCTGACGCCCCGCATGGCCCCGCTGCTGCGAGGGCTGCGCCTCCTGCTTCAGGTCACGGGCGTGGTGGCGCTGATGAGCGGGGTCATCTGGCTGGTGGAGCGGCTCGCGGGCGTGCGGGCGGTCGAGGTGACCGACCCCAGGCAGCGGATGGCGCAGCTTCTGAAAGAGGGGCAGGGCCAGGGCGTGCTGTCGGAGGCGCAGGTCTCGCTGCTGGACCGGGCGATGCTGCTCAGAGAGATCAAGGTTGGCGATGAGATGGTGCCCTGGGCCTCGGTGCGGACGATTCCCTTGGACGTGACGCGCGAACGGGCGATGAGGCTGATCGGAAGGGTGCCCCACGCGCGGATCGCGGTGGTGGACAGGGCGGGGCGGGTCGTCGGCATCCTGAGGCAGATCGATCTCCACCTGAAGCCGCAGGCAGTCCCGATGGACCTGCTCGTGCAGCCGGCCATATTGACAAGGGACATGCGCATCCGCGCGGCGCTGACGGCGGTGATGGAGTCCGCCGCGAAGGTCGGGGTGGTGCAGGACGCGGCGGGGAAGCCAGTCGGCCTTGTCACGCCCAAGGACCTCGTCGAGCCCCTGACGGGTGAACTCTCCGACCTCTAGGGCACTCCGACAGGCGGCGCGAACCCGGAGTGGCGGGGCCAGGTGCAACAGCGATGCCCGGACCGCCGATATGGTTAGGTATGGCGTCGGGCCGCTCAAAATCCCGCGGCAAGAGCGTGCTGATCGTCAGCGTGCTCCTGTTCGTTGTCTTTGGCGTCCTCGCGAGGTGGGGCGAGCGCAAGCACAAGGCGCCCCTGCCCGCGTTCCGGCACGCCACGCTCGCCCAGGCCCGGGACGCGTCCGCGGCGAGCGGCCTGCCCGTGCTCGTGTATGTCTCCGCGGACTGGTGCGGGCCGTGCATTCGGCTGCGGGCCGAGGCTCTGAGCGACCCGGAGATTTCGAAGTGGATCCGCGAGAACACGCAGGGCGTGGTGCTCGACGCGACCAAGCCCAATGACGAGGCCCAGGCCCTGCGGGTCTACACGATCCCGACCATCCTGGTCATGCGCGACGACGCGATCGTGGCGAGGTTGGAGGGGTACCGCGACGCGGTGACATTCCGCGAGTGGCTGACGAGCCAGACGGGCGCGCTCGCCGACTGGAAGCACAAGAATCCCGACAAGAGTCTCCACGGGAGCCCCGGCACCGAGCCGCCGATGCCTACTCCAGGGGGTTGATGAAGAGCCCGGTGGCGAGTTTCGGGTAGAAGAAGGTGCTCTTCTGGGGCATGAGTTCGCCCGCGCGGCTGACGTCCTTCACAGCGTCGAGGGGCGTGGGGTTGACGAGGACCGCGAGCTGCGCGAACTGCTTGCCGCCGCCCGCGCCGGTCTCCGCGCCGCTCGCGATGTCCTGAACTTCCTTGATGGTGTGGGGGAAGGCCCACTTGACTGGATTGCCCGAGTTGAGGGCGGGCTGGCAGATCTGCTCAACCAGAACGTGCTGGCAGAACGCGACGGAGAGATCGCGCCAGGCGCGGGGCTTGGCGGGGAAACGGGCGGCGAGGGGATCGTCCGCGAGCGGGGCGGCGAGGAGCGCGGCACCCGACGCCGCGTCCAGCAGGCCGAAGCGGCGCGGGCCCATGGAGGCGTCGGACTCGAGTGCCTTGCCAAGGGCCGCGACACCGCCCGTCACGGGCTTGGTGCGGATGTGGGGCGAGGCGGCGTTCTGGAACGCGTCCCATGAATAGCCGGCCATTCCCCCCAGCACGCGGTGCGTGGGCCAGATGACCAGGCCGGGGTCGCTCATGCCGATGAGGACCATCATGCAGCGGCGGGCTGGGTGGTCTGCGGGCAGCGAGCCCTGGGACTCGAGCGTTCTGAGGTAGTTGAGGCCGGTGTTGTAGCGGTGGTGGCCGTCGGCGATGAAGATGTCCTCACCGGCGAGGGCGTCCTGGTAGGCCCGCACGGTGGGCGCGTCGGTGATGTTCCAGACCTCGTGGAGCGTGGCGTCGTCGGTGGTGGCGCGAGTGTCGGCGGGGCGAGAGGCCATGACCTTGGTGAGGAGCGCGGTGGCGAGCCCGCGCTCGTCGGCGTGGAGGCCGAAGATGGGCGAGAGTTGGGCGCGGGTGGCCTTCATGAGGGCCATGCGGTCTTCCTTGGGGCCGCTGAAGGTCTCTTCATGGGGCAGGATGCCGCCGCCGGGCCGCGGGCCGAAGGGGAGAGTGTCGACGCACGCGCACATGCCGGAGCGGCGGACTTGCGCGCCGGCCTGGCTCGTGAAGGACTGCCTGTAGGCGTAGATGGTGGGGGAGGCGGCGTGCCTGAGCGTGCCGTCGCGGAGGAGGGTGCGGTAGCGGTCGCCAGCGGCGGCGTAGGCCTCCGGGGGCCCCAGTTCCTTGGCGGGGGTGTGCGGGAGATCTATGGCGACGATGTTGCGCGGGTCTTTGGCGAGCAGCCTTCGCTTGCCTTCGGCGTCGAGGACGTCATACGGGGGGGCAACGAGGGCGGAGAGGTCCCCGGGTGTGGAGAACTGGACGCCGACGAAGGGGTGGACGGTGGGCATGGGGGATGTTACCCGAGGGTTGGGCGGTGATGCCCATGAAATGGACGAGGCTGAGGCAACAGGCTCGGCTCGGGTGCGAAGGGAAGAGGCGGCGTTCGGCGTACGGTTGGACCCGGTAGACCCGACAATTTGTTCGGATTCAAATCGGGGTACTGGACAGCGAGCGGTGGACTTCGTTATGCTGACGTCGGAAGAGCGGGTGCGGTGGTCGCGCTGCCTACGCCCCAGCGGCGATGGCGGTGAAAGTGCTGCCCGGAGCAGCCGGACCGCCGCCGATCGGAGCGAAAGCCCGACGACCGCTCGGCTTGAGACACAGCGAGCGCAGCGCCGGAATGATCCGGCGCGTTCATGGAACTGGACAGAGTCTTTGTGGAGCCCGACATGAACAGCAGGACCCTTCGTTCTCTCTTCGGCAAGTTCGGCCTCGGGCGCGCGAGCGGCTCGCGGATCGATGCGCTGCTCCGGCACGTGGGGCGGGCGATGGGTGCCGAGGGGGACCGGCCCTTTGACGGGGCGATGACCCTGGAGGACCGCAAGCTGCTCGAGGGCTCGTTCGGCACGGCGATCGTCGTGACGCTCGACGGGCAGGGCAACGGGTCTTCCGCGGGCGTCATCAACCCTGCAGTGAACTCCACGGATAATGACTACTACCAGTTCACGGCGACGGGCAACGACTTTGTCCGCGTGCTTGCGGACACCGTCAACGAGACGCCCACGAGCAACCTGAACACCCGCGTGACGGTGTACGGCTCGGCGGACCTGTCCGACATCGTGGCCCAGGGCACGTCCAACGGCAGCCTGACTTCCGGGGTGCAGCGCGACGGCTGGGCCGGCTTCATCGCCGAGGCTGGGCGCACGTACTTCGTGGTGGTGTCGAGCGACTTCACGGGCACGGCTCCGAACCAGCCCACGAACAACACCTTCACGCTGCGCATCGGCGCGCAGAGCAAGACGTTTGACCTCTGGACGGCGACGGGCATCGGCATCGAGGCGGGCAGCCCGGAGCCGAACCCGCCCGCGGTTCCCCCCACGCCGATTGTGGACGCCCTGACCCGCCGCCAGGAGGACGTGGTCTACCGGTTCATCGCTCCAAACGACCCGTCGCACAACAGCCTGGTGACGGTGAACGTGCAGTTCAGCAACTACAACCCGGGGACGCTGCCCGCGAGCACGATCCCTGACCGCATGGACACGCGGGTAGAGATCTTCAACGCCGCCGGCGTGCTGATCGCATCAGACAGCGACGCGGGGCGCATCAACGACGCGTTCGGGGCGTTCAAGGCGACGCCGGGCGCGACGTACTACTTCCGGGTGCGCAGCGACGAGGTGAGGCCTCGCAACGCGGGGAACCCCGCCTTCGACCTCTCACTCGCGACCGGGCCGTTCTACATCGTGGTGGACACCGCGTCGGAGAACATTGAGCTCAATCCGGTGCGCCGGCTGGGTTCTGTGCCGGGCGGCGCGTTCGTGGGGTTTGGCGCCCCGACCACGCCCCCCACGCCCAACATCCCAGCGCCCACGTTCCAGACGCACCTGTACGACTTCACGGCGCAGGGTGACGGCCTGGCCTTCATCACGGTGCAGCCCACGGGCCTGGCGCCGGTGACGGACCCGGCGGTCCGCGTCTATGACGCCTCGGGCAACCTGATCGGCTTCAACGACAACTACGCGGGCGCGAGCGCCGAACTGCAGATCCGCCTGGTCGGCGGGCAGAAGTACTTCGTCGTCGTGGACGGCTTTGAGATCAACAGCCAGGTCCAGTACACGGTGAACATCGAGGCCCAGCACACCTTCACGCCCAGCAACGGCACCACCACAGTCGACGATCACGTCAACACGCCCACCATCCCGCAGACCCCCACGCCCGCGGACCTGCAGAACATCCGTCGGCAGTTCAACCTCGCGACCGGCCTCACGTGGACGGACCCCTTCGGCACGTTTGACGCGGACCAGAACCTGGTCCGCGACCGTGGCCTGCGCGTGGGTGCGCAGGGCACCGGGCGTCTGTGGACCGCGGGCGACACCGACCTCTTCCAGATCGTGCCCCAGGTCGACATGCTCATCGATTACTCGGGCAACAACGACGACAACGGGACGTCGCTGTTCATCGGCGGCATCTTTGATACGGCGGACCCGGGCACCGCGTGGCCCGTGGGCAGCCGGAACCTCACGGTCTGGGATGCGGCAGACTACTGGTTCACCGGCGCACAGTTCTTCGATGCGCAGGAGAACGTGACCTACGGGTTCAACGACAACGCGGACACCGCCGGCACCGCGGGCCCGGAGATCTACGTCCTCCAAGATTGGGACACGGACCCCACGGCCCAGCCCGCGAACGGCCTGACGGACCACGCGCTCGTGGTGGGCGGCGACTTCGACCTCATCATCCCTACTCCTTTCGGGCCGCAGATCATCAAGAACCTCGCCTTCTGGGTGCAGAGCCCGCAGACGGGGCGCTTCGGGTGGGCCACGCTGGGCGACGCCAACGGGCCGGTCCGGGCCGCGACGATCTACGACCCCGTCCCCTGGGACATCGACCCGCAGTCGACGCTCCCGGACGACGTGCTGGACGAGGGTCTGGTGCTGGGCGGCGACTTCACCGATATCGGTGGCGCGGCTCTGCAGCGTCTGGCGTACATCAACCTCGACGCGGGCATTCTCCCGTTCGGCGCGGGCATCGACAACGGCTCGGTGCGAGCGCTCTCGGTCTTTGATCCCGACTACTCCCTCACCGAGCGCCAGGCGACCGCCGGCCCACCCCCGCTGGACGAGGTGCTGGCCGTCCGTGACACCGAGCCCTCGCTGTTCATCGGCGGCGACTTTGACATCGGAGGCAACGACGAGAACTTCGCGGTTTCCGTGGGCCTCCTGGGCGACCCCACGCCCCCCGGCGAGATCTTCGTCTCACCCTCCCGGCCCGTGGTCGACACCAGCGTCGCGGGCGTGATCAACGCCTTCACCATCGCCACGTTCACCATCGAGGACCCCGAGAACGCGGGCGAGTTCATTGACCTGCCCATGCTCGTCGCGGGCGGCTCGTTCACCAGCGCGGGCGGCGTGGCCCGCGAGAACATCGCGAAGTTCGGCCTGCTCCAGGGCGACCTGGACGATCAGAGCCCCACGTACAACCCGTTCGTCAACTGGACCGACATCACCGACAACGACACGGGCATCCCCAATGCCGAGGTCTTCGCGCTCACCGTCTGGGACCCGGCGGACATCAACAGCACCACGATCGATCCAATCCTGGTTGTGGGCGGGTCGTGGACCGGATTCAACGGCCTTGACAACCTCATCGGCCTCGACACGTTCGACGGCGAGGACGGCGGCAGCGGCGCGTGGGGCTGGTTCTCCCAGGGCGTGGGCCCGCAGGGCGTGGTCCGGGCCCTCACGGTCGTCAATGACGAGCAGGAGCCGGGCATCGCGACCAACCTGCGCACCGGGGCCCCCCAGCAGGTGCTCTACGCCGGCGGCGACTTCACGATCATCGACAACGGCACCCCCGCGGGCCTTCGCGCGAACCACGTGGTCCAGTACTCCGCCTTCCGGGGCCAGGTCGCGGACTTCTTCGCGTTCTCCCGCATGACCAACGGCGTGGAGAACACCGACGCCAACCCGCCCGCGAACGCCACCGTCTTCGCGCTCGCACCCTTCGACGACGGCAACCCCCTGGAGTGGGATCGCCACGACCGCCGCCAGACGCGCATGGACATCACAGTCGCGGGCAGCGACGGCTCGTTCATCAACGCGTTTGTCCGCGTGTACGACTCCACCTTCACCCTCATCTACAGCAACGAGACCAAGTCCCCGCCCTTCCCCGACCCCGCGGGCTCGATCGATTACTCCCTCGCAGCGCCGGGTGCGCAGCCTCAGTTCGAGATGCCCCCGATCTGGGGCGGCGAGACGTACTACATCGAAGTCTCCGGCACCGGCACGGGCCGCTACACCCTCACCGTCATCGCCGACGCGCTCCCGGTGGACCTCAATGGCGACGGCGTGCTCGACGACGTGAACGCCGTCATGGTCGAGGAGCCCGATGAGAACCAGTTCGTGAACGCCCTTCCCGTGGGCTCCACGCTCGCGTCCGGCGACGGGACGAACTTTGTCGCAGCCAACACCCAGCCCCTGCACGGCAACGCGCAGCGCGTTCAGAAGATCAACCCCTCGACCAACCTCCGGTTCCAGACCACCACGGACCTTGGCAACATCGAGACCATCGACGACACCGACCTCTACCTCTTCCGCGCCGAGTTCACCGGCAACGTCGAGATCCGCATCAGCACCAGCCTGCTGGTGGACGCCTACGGCGAACAGTACGGGACGGACTTCCGGGGCCTGGTGACCGACGGCCAGCAGGTACGGACCAAGACCAGCCTGCTCGACGCCGCGATCCGAGTCTTCCGCAACGACTTCGAGCAGATCGCGTACGCCGACGACAACCCGGCGATTGCCGGCGAGTTTGTGGACATCCAGTTCGCGAACCTCGTTGACGGGAACGGGAATCCGGTGATCAACCGGTTCATGGGGCGCGACCCGCGCGTGGTGATCCCGGTGGTCGCGGGCAACACCTACTACATCCAGGTCGAGAGCGGGATGATGTTCATGGACGGCTCCGCGGCTCTCATCGAAGACCGCGTGCCGAACGTGGCCCGCGAGGTCGACATCCGCCGCGCCACGGGCGGGTACCAGCTCCTGCTCAACGCCATGCCCCAGCTCTCCAACGACGTGGAGAACGGGCAGACGGTACAGGACGATCACATCGACACCAACCCGAACGCCGCGGCGTTCAACCTCGCGACGCCCATCATCATGGGCGACCTGCGCACGGGGCAGAACGGCGTGGGCTCGATGTCCGGCGTCATCAACAACACGCCCTTCCAGCCCGTGGACGTGGACTCCTTCACCTTCATCTCCCCCGGCTCGGGCGAGTTGCAGGTGAGGCTCACCCGTCCGAACGGGTCCGTGCTCGATGCGGCCCTGGTGCTCTACGAGATCACCGATCAGGGCACCAATCTCGTCGCCATCGGCAACCCCACCAACGACGGCGGGCAGGTCATCAACGGCTCCGCGATCCGCGGCGGTCGCTACGGCATCGTGGTGCTGGGCTCTGGCGGAAGCGAGGGTGCCTACACCGTCACCGTCTCCAACGTGCCGGAGGTCGACGACTACGCCGACTTTGCCAAGCTCGCCGACGCTCAGTCCATCACCCTGCGTGACTTCCTGGGGCAGGGCTCCATCGCCGGCACCATCGAGGAGCCCGGCGACACCGACCTCTTCCGCTTCGCCTTCCCTGACTTCTTCGCTTCCATGACCATCACGGTCACCTCGCTCGACAGCACGCTGGACCCGACCGTCACGCTCTATGAGATGAGCGAGGACCCGCTGGGCAACCCGATCCTCGTCCGCGTCGGCTTCAACGACAACGCCTCTGGCACCACGGTCAACTCCCGCGTCATCGTCCCGCTCTCGCCCTCCCGCGAGAAGGACGGCCCGCCCGCACGCGACTACCCCTTCTACTACCTCGTCGTCGAGGACGCGAACCCCTCCGGCGGCTACGGGCGTTACTCCGTGTCTCTCACCTTCCCGCCCACCGACGACCAGCCCGACGGTGACACAGACCTCGACGGCACGCTCGACACCGGCGAGTTCCCGCTGACCTCCGGCGTTGTTATCGACGCATCCACGGGCCTTGGGACGCTCTCGGGCGATGTCGAGATTGACACCGACTCGGACCTCGTCAAGTTCACCGCGCCCGCCGGCGGCGTGGCGACCCTCACCGTCGACCGGGCCGGGGCGAGCACGCTCCGCCTCCGCATCAGCGTCATGAACAGCGCCGGGACCATCCTCGTCGACAGCATCGGCGGCGACACCACCGGCTCGGACCCGCTCTCGGTCAACGTCAACGTCGTCCGTGGGCAGCAGTACTTCGTGGTGGTCTGGGGCTTCGAGGACCCGGGCGACCCGAACGTCAACACCACCCTCAACGGCGAGTGGGACCTCACGATCCAGACCCCGCCCATCGACGACCACCCCAACGAGGGCGAGTTCACCCTCGCCGCGACGGACCAGGTCTTCTTCAACACCACCACGGGCATCGCGCAGATGGGCGGCAGCGAGGCGGGCGACCCCTCGAACTCCCGCCTCAGCCCGACCAACGACACCGACCTTGTGACGTTCGTCTCGCTGCTCGCCGGGGACCAGGTGCTGCGGCTGACGCCGTTCTCCGCGGCGGGCGGGTTCGTCCCGCGGCTGCGCGTCTTCGACGCGGGCCTCAACCTCATCGCGGACGTGAGCGGCACCGCGGCGCTGGAGGAGATCTCCACCACCGTGACCGCCCCGGCCGCCGGTACCCGGTACTACGTGCTCATCTCCGCCATCGACAACAGCTCCGACCCGCTCACGGGTGAGTACGCCCTCCGCATCACCGGGCCGGTCCCGAGTGGCGGTGGTGGGGGTCCCGACCCCTCCGTGATCGACTTCAACACGCCGACGGCAATCACGCTCAACCCGCGCACCGGATATGGCGCTGCCTTCGACACCATCAGCCCCGCGCACGACCGCGACCTCTTCACCTTCACCACCGCCGCCGCAGGCAAGGTGTTTGTGCAGATCACCACGCCCAACGGGTCGATCCTCGACGCGTCGGTGCGGATCCTCAACGCGGCGAACGAGCTGGTGACCTCCGAGGTCGACTTCGACGCGGACGGCATCCCCGGGACGACGGCGTCCATCGACTTTGTGTCCGCCGCGGGCACGCAGTACTGGGTCGTGGTCGACGGGCTGGGCGAGTCCACCGGGTCGTACCAGATCCGCGTGCAGGTCCAGCCCTTCACCAACTTCCTCTACTTCCCCGAGGGCTACGCGAACGACAACATCCGCGAGTTCCTCTCCATCACCAACCCGAACAACGTCTCGGCGACCTACAGCGTCTACCTCCGGTACGAGTCGGGCAGCCAGCTCGAGTCCTTCCTGGGCACCACGACGATCCCCGCGAACAGCCGCGGCGGCCTCACGATCGTCGACGGCGCGTCGTACATCACGCCCGGTGTGCTGCGGGACACCCCCTACGCCATCGTGCTCGAGTCCGACCAGCCCCTGGGCGCCACGCTCGCCCACTACGACTTCGGCAACGCCATCGGCGACAGCATGACAGCCACGACCTCCGCCACCTGGTACTTCCCGCGCGTGGAGCGCAACCCGGGCGCGGTGCAGGACTACGTCCTGCTCTACAACCCCAACAACTTCGAGATCACCGTCACGCTCACCGCGTTCAAGGACGGCGCGGAGGTCTCCCTCGTCCGCACCTTCGGTGCCCTCCGCCGCGGCGGGTTCTCCATCAACGACATCACCGAGTTCCCCATCGGGTCCTTCGGCGTCCGCCTCTCCGCGGTCGCCTCCAGCCCTTCCAACAACTCGGCCTTCATCGGCATCGTCGGTTCCATGAGCCACTACACCCCCGGCGGCGACGCGGGCTGGGCCACCCTTGGCGACCCCACGGGCGGCTCAAAGGTCGGCGTGATCACCAACGTCGCGCAGAGCACCAACGTCAACTCCGACATCACCTTCTTCAACCCCAACGACGTGGCCATCACCGTCACGCTCACCGGCACCTACGTCCGCGAAGACCTGCCCCAGTTCGGGCGCAGCATCGAGATCGCCGCCAAGGGCCAGGCCATCGTCACCGCCGCATCGCTCGGCCTTCTCGCGGATCAGCCCGCGGGCGTCCGGTGGTCGGCCAGCGAGGCCGTGGTGGCCACCAGCGCCGAGTACCAGCAGGGCGACGCCGATTCCACCACGCCCTCGACCGTCGCGGGCACGCAGTTCCGCTTCGGCGACGCGTTCATCAACACCAGCACCGCGGGCAGCGAGCAGTTCGAGACGCTCTACCTCTACAACCCCACCGGCCTCTCCAACACCGTCACCATCAATCTCGTCTTCTTCGACGGCTCCACCTCGTCCTTCACCACCACCATCCGTGCCCGCGGCTTTGCCGAGGTCAAGCTCCACGAGCGGCCCGAGATCATCACCCAGCGATCCGGCCCGCAGTGGTTCGGCGTCGATCTCGCCTCTAACCTGCCCTTCGCGGCCACCATGGTCCACTACGACCTGGCGGTCAACGGCGGGTGGGCGACCACGGGCATCCCGCTGGGCCTGCTCAACCCGCTCTCGTCGATCTCCTGATCGTCAAGCACGCATCGTCCACGGCCCGGGAGGTTTGCCCCCCGGGCCGTATTCATTGGGCAAGGTCGCGGGGCCGAATCTCAGGCGCGCCGTGCGGGGTCACTGGTGCGGGGCGATGCCCAGCACGCTCAGGGCGCGGTCGGGGGCGGAGCGATGTCCACGAGCGGCTCGGGCGTCACCGCCGAAGCATGCCACGCCAGCGCGGTCATCGCGCGAGAGATCAGCAGGGCCTCGCGGTCGTCACGCGGGCAGGAGAAGGTGCCGCTGACCACGGCCTGACCGAGGGCATCCGCGAAACCGGGCGTGGCGCGGGTGAGTTCGAGCGTGCCGGCACGCAGGCGTGCGGTGAGGCTGGCCTCGTCGACCCCGCCCCCGCGCGACATGAACCCGCCCCCGCCGTAGACGCCGATTTGCCCGTCCGCGATCACGAGCACGCGCACGATGCAGGTGGAGGCGGAGGGAGAGAGCGGTGTGCGTCCGGCCTTAGGGTTCAGAAACATGTGGAGGTGGAAGATGGTCCCACGCATGGTGGAGGCGTCCGCGCCAGCGTGGAACACTTCCGCCGGGAGGTCGGTCAGGTAGAAGTCTGCCCAGTTGCCGTCGCGGGCCGTGAAGCAGCGGGTGGGGAGGTCCAGAGAGAGAGAGCCGCCCTCGGGCGAGGTGCTGGCGGCCCTGGGTGACCCACCCCCGCCGATCGAGGAACAGCCGGCGAGGCACGCCGCCCCCGAACACATCGCGAGCAGAACGGTGGCACGGCAGCGCAGGAGAGCCCTCATGTCGGGAGGATACCACCGCGTGGCATGAAGAGTGAACCCGGAGGCGGGTTGGGTGTCGAATAGGTAGACTGAGCGAGGCCCGCGGCCCCGGTGGGGTCGCCGCCGGACCCCGAAGGACCAGGAGTCAGCCATGCGGACGATCGCGATGCTTGCGGCGGGGTGCCTGTGTGCGACGGCGATGGGTCAGGCTCAGCCGGAGCGTGTGGTGATCCCAAGCGGTCCGACGTGGGGTGTGGGCGCGGGCCGCGCGAACATCAACCTGCTGGCGCGGCGCACGCCGCTGATCGCGCCGACGCCTGCGGCGGTTCTGCCTCCTTCGAGCGGCCCCACACGTCCGACGTTTCCATGCCGCCCCGCTCCCCGCCCGTGCACCGTGGGCTGGGAGCGACCCACGACCGGCGTCATCACCGAAGGCTCGGGGCTCACGGTGGGCGGAAACTATCGCGGCGAGAAGTGGGATATCGACTTCCACCTGGGCTCTGGGCAGAGCACCAGCATCGGTTCGCGGCACTGCGACGACGGCGGCCTGCCCGGCGGGTACTCCTATCCATATCCGATCGGCTACACGCGGGGCGCGTGGTATGCCACGCCCCTGCAGCAGGCGCAGCCCCAGGTGGTCGTGCTGCCCGCGCCGATGGTGAGCAGCCCGGCGACTCCCGAGCCGCCGCCACCTCCTCCGACCGACTTTGAGCGAGGGCTGGGCTTTCTGCGGGATGGCGACGCGTCGAGGGCGATCGCGGCGTTCACGGTGCACCTTGGCACCGAGCCGAAGGACGCGCGGGCCATGAGGCTCCTCGCGGGGGCGCTGCTTCTCGACAAGCGCACGGACGATGGCGTGGCGATGATGCGGAGCGCGTATCGGGCCGAGCCCGCGCTGTCCCGAGAGCCTCTGAGAGCCGATGACCTCGGTCTGCGCGAGTCCGCGATGCGCGACCTCGTGATCCGGGCTGTGATCCACGCGAACCGGCTGGGGAGCGCCTCTTCCTGGTGGACGGTGACGGTGCTCATGCAGGCGCAGGGCAAGGCGGAGCAGGCCCGGGCCATGCTGGGGAAGGCAAAGGCACAAGGCATCGACGCTGAACTGGACGCGGCGATGACAGCGGCGCTGGCCCCCTGAGGGCGTGTACGGCATGTGATAGGATGGCTTTGGTGAGCGCGGCACGCCCGGGGCGCTGAGGGTGTGTCCGTGGTTGACCGCCTCTGCCTTGCCTTGGGAGGGGAGCGCGCTAGCATTGCCTCTTCAATCGAGAGGACCGGGCACCCCGAAGGGTGTCCGGAAAAACTCGGACCGCGGGCACTACCGAGCGTCGCCGACCCTGGCCGGGTTGGCGTATGACGCCGGTGGGAGGTTGGAAACGATGGCCAAGAGAGAAGTAACGAACGTCTTCAAGCTGATGGCAGTGGGCGGGGCGGCCACGCCTGCGCCACCGCTGGGACCTGTGCTGGGCTCCAAGGGTGTGAACCCCGGGCAGTTCATCCAGAAGTTCAACGCGGCCACGCAGCACGTGAAGGGGAAGAAGGTCGGGTGCATCGTCACGGTGTACTCGGACAAGAGCTTCGAGTTCGAGGTGAAGAGCTCTCCGGCGTCCGCGCTCATCATCGAGGCCGCGGGCATCGAGAAGGGCTCTGGCGTTCCGAACAAGAACAAGGTCGGGAAGATCACCAAGGCGCAGGTGGAGAAGATCGCCAAGGAGAAGATGACCGACCTGAACTCCCACAGCGTGGAGTCCGCGATGCGCGTGATCGAGGGAACCGCACGATCCATGGGGGTCACGGTCGTCGCCTGACGCCCGAACTACAGGAGCACACACCATGGCACTGCGAATCACCAAGCGAGCGAAGGCGAACCAGGCGATGATCCCCGAGAGCCCCGTGGCGGCGTCGGAGGCGGTCGCGCTGCTCAAGAAGTTCAAGGCCCCGAAGTTCGACCAGACGGTCAACGTCTGCATGCACCTGAACCTCGACACCAAGCAGGCGGACCAGGCCCTTCGCGGCGCGATGAGCCTGCCCAAGGGCATCGGCAAGACCAAGCGCGTCATCGCCTTCTGCCAGAGCGACGTCAGCAAGGCGGCGCTCGAGAACGGCGCCATCAAGGCGGGCGCCGAGGAACTTGTCGCCGAGATCGAGAAGGGCTGGATGGACTTCGATGTCGCGATCGCCAGCCCGGACATGATGCGGGTGGTCTCCAAGCTGGGCAAGGTGCTCGGCCCCAAGGGCCTCATGCCCAGCCCCAAGGCCGGGACCGTGACGCCCGACGTGGCCAAGGCCGTCAAGGAATACTCCGCCGGCAAGGTCGAGTACCGGGCGGACACCTTCGGCAACGTGCACGCGGTGCTCGGGAAGATGAGCTTCCCCGAGGCCAGTCTCGCGGAGAACCTGGAGTTCTTCATCCATGCCATCGAGAAGACCCGCCCCGCGAGTGTGAAGGGCCAGTACGTCAAGAAGGTGACCGTGAGCGGCGCGATGACGCCGGGCGTCCAGGTGAAGTTCGTGTCGGCTGTCGCCGAGCACTAAGCCCCTCCGCACAGCGCGAAACAGCACAGCCGATAGGAGTCAGCCATGTCCAAAGCGATGAAGTCCATGATCATGCGGGAGTACAAGGCCCGCATCGCCGGCGAGGCGGCGTCGTACCCCGACGCGATGCTCATCAGCATCCGCGGCGTGAAGGGCATCGACACCACCAAGATGCGCCACACCCTGGCCAAGAAGAACATCAAGATCACCGTGATCCGCAACTCTCTGGCGCGGAAGGTCTTTGAGGGAAGCGCCCTCGCCTCGCTCGAGGAGCTGCTGACCGGCGCGAATGCCCTGGCCCACGGCGGGGAGTCGGTCGTGGAGGTCGCACGCGAGATCGTCGCGATCGCCGCCAAGCTGCCCAAGCTCGAGCTCAAGGGTGCCGTGCTCGACGGCAAGTTGTACAAGGGCAAGGCCGGCGTCGAGGAGCTCAGCAAGTTCCCGACCAAGGACGAAGCCATTGCGAACGTCGTCACCCTGGTGGTCAGCCCCGCGCGCAAGCTCGTGGCGCAGGTGCAGGGCCCCGGCTCCACCCTTGTCGGCCTCGTGAAGGCCATCGAGGGCAAGCTGGAGAAGGGCGAGGCGATCTCGAAGGCCGGTTGATGCGTTGGTTGAGTTGGTTGATCATCGCCCCGCCGCGGGGCGTGAACACAGGTTTATTCCCGACTGGTCCGCGACGCGGATGAAACGCCGGAGTGTTCCGGCCCCTCTCGGGAAACGTTTGGCCAAGGGCAACCCCCGAAGGCCAGTTAGAGAAAGGTGCACGACATGTCTGATACCACGTTTGACGCGAAGATCAAGGACCTTGGTGACAAGCTCGCCGGCCTGACCCTGAAGGAGGCGGTGGACCTGGGCAAGTACATGAAGGAGACCTACGGCATCGAGGCCGCCTCGGGCGGCGCCGTGGTCATGGCTGCGGCGGGCGGCGGCGGCGCGGCCGCGGCCCCCGTCAAGGACAGCTTCGACGTTGTCCTCAAGGCCGCCGGCGACAAGAAGATCCAGGTCATCAAGGTCGTCCGCGAGGCCACCGGCCTGGGTCTCGCGGAGGCCAAGGCGCTGGTGGATGTCCCTGGCAAGGCGGTCAAGACCGGCCTGTCCAAGGAGGACGCCGACAAGCTCAAGAAGTCCCTGGAAGAGCAGGGCGCCACGATCGAGCTGGCCTAAGACGGCCGGTTCGGCGGTGGTGGCCGATCTTCGGTGAGTGTTCGGATACTCGCCCGAGGGTCGGCACATGTGGACAAGGAGACCGACCCCCCCGGTCGCGAGGCCGGGGGGGTTTTCCCTGTCGGTTGTCCAAAGGGCTTTCGGCGGTTATACTTCCGGGTTCTCCCCAGTGCGGTGGTGCAGGCGGATGCGAGTGGGACGAGCCGTTGAACGACATGAATCCTGGGAACGTGTGACTCTGCTCACGCCGCGCGTTGGCGCGCGGGGGCGAGGCTGCGACTCTCCATCGTAGAGGATACCGATGGCTGCGATGTCTTCGTCGGGCGTGAATGGGACCGAAATCAAGATCCGCAACTTCGCCAAGCGTGGCGACGGCCTGCCGGTGCCGGACCTGACCAAGGTCCAGACCGACGGGTACGAGCGGTTCCTCCAGCTCGAGCGCAGCTCCGACGAGCGCGACGGGACGCTGGGCCTCGAGTCGCTGCTGCGCGAGGTCTTCCCCATCGAGAGCTACGACGGGACCATGAAACTCGAGTACGTCTCGTACGCGCTCGAGGAGCCCCGGTATACCTCCGACGAGTGCCGCGAGCTCCGCCTGACCTATGGCAGGCCGTTCCGCATCTGCCTCCTGCTCAAGCGAGAGGGCAAGCCCGAGACTCCCGAGGAGCAGATCTACCTCGGCGAGTTCCCCATCATGATGGGCGGCGGCGAGTTCATCGTGAACGGCGCCGAGCGAGTCATCGTCAGCCAGCTCCACCGCTCGCCGGGCGTGGACTTCTCGATCCTCTCCAGCGAGGCGGACCGCCCGCTGCACAGCGCCCGCGTCATCCCCGAGCGAGGCTCGTGGATCGAGCTCGAGGTGACGAAGAAGGACGTTCTGGCGATGCGGATCGACCAGAGCACGAAGCTCGCGGCGACCACGTTCCTGCGCTGCCTCGACGAGTCCGTCGCGTCCACCGACGCGCTGCTCCGGCTGTTCTACGAGGTCTCCGAGATCGCGCCCGAGAAGGTGAAGCCCGAGCACTGGGCCGCCGCGGACATCATCGACCCCGGCTCCGGCGAGGTGCTGGTGCACGTGGGGCGTCAGTTCGGCGACAACGCGACGGTGGTTCAGAACAGCGACCTGAAAAAGGTTCGCGTGATCGAGAACCCCAGCGACGCGCTCATCCTCAACACCATCGCGGTGGAGGAGGAGAAGCGTGACATCGAGAACAAGAACAGCGACGCCTTCGCGAACTCGACGGACTACGAGCGTGCCCTGCTGCGGATCTACACCAAGCTCCGCCCGGGCAACCCGCCCCAGATCGAGAAGGCCAAGACCCTGTTCATCGAGAAGTTCTTCGACGAGAACCGCTACCGGCTCGGGCGCGTGGGCCGCTTCCGCATCAACCGGAAGTTCGAGCTGAACACCTCCGAGAGCCTGATGTTCATCACGCCGCAGGACTTCCTGCGGGTGATCCAGTACCTGCTGGACCTCCGCAGCGGCCGGACGGACGCGAAGACGGGGCGCCCCCTGGCGGTGGTGGACGACATCGACCACCTGGGAAACCGGCGATTGCGCACGCTGGACGAGCTGGCGGTGGAGGAGCTCCGCAAGGGCTTCCTGAAGCTCCGCCGCACCGTGCAGGAGCGCATGAGCGTCAAGGACCCCGAGGAGGTCATCAAGATCGCGGACCTGGTGAACACCAAGTCCATCAGCAGCGCGATCGACTTCTTCTTCGGGCGCAGCGAGCTCTCGCAGGTCGTCGACCAGACCAACCCGCTCTCGAGCCTGGTGCACGAGCGGCGTCTCTCGGCCCTGGGGCCGGGCGG
>Ga0154020_10000495_pt1 | contig 47928 bp, 28 predicted proteins | sample Klosneuvirus_201_FD_109709 | JGI IMG/M metagenome (GOLD analysis project Ga0154020, IMG submission 109709) | Active sludge microbial communities from wastewater, Klosterneuburg, Austria - Klosneuvirus_20160825_MG | ecosystem: Engineered > WWTP > Aerobic digester > Activated sludge | place... | reverse complement strand
CGGTCATCAAACCCGTGGGTGGCGTGGCGTTGCGCCGGACCAACATGGCCGCGCGCGTCCCGTCTTTTTGGACGCGGGTCCAGGACGCGTGGGGCCGGATGTTGCGTGGTGCCGCGCCGCTGCCGGGGGATCCCCAGGGCGTGCCAGAAGACCCGTTTGCCGTGGCCGAACCGCGGGGCATCCCCTGTTACGTGGTGGGTGATGCCTCCGGCGCGCGCGCGTTGTCCATCCTGCGGCGGTTTGACGTGGACCTGTACTGCGTGGCGTTTTTCAACCAGCTGCTGCGCAAACCCGTGCTGGAGCGCCCGCGCCTGGGCGCGGTGAACCTGCACCCTTCGTTGTTGCCCGCCTACCGTGGGCCCGCGCCGCTGTTCTGGACGTTCAAGGATGCGCCCACCCAGACCGGCGTGACCCTGCACCGCATTGCGCCGGGGGAAGATGACGGGGACATCCTGGGCCAGGCCACGCTGCCGCTGCCGGATGGAACCCGCGGCCCGGAGCTGTTGCGGCAAATGGCGCACGTTGCCGCGCGCCTGCTGGTGGACGGCGTGTGGGCGCTGCACCGGGGAACCGCGCAGCCTGTGCAGCAGGACGCCAGCAAGGCGTTCCGCCGTGCGCGCCCGGTGGGGGATGACCTGCGGGTGGACTTTGAACGGCCCTGCCGTGAGGTGTTCAATTTTGTGCGCGGGGTCTGCCAGTGGGTGCCCTTGCATGCACAGGTGGGCAATGACCGCGTGGACGTGCTGGACGCCGAACGTTTTGAGCCCGGCGGATCCCTCCCCGGTGAGTTCCTGGCGGCCGGCAACACGCTGTTGTGCCGTTGTGTGGACGGCATGGTGGTGCTTCGCGTCCGGCCCCACGCGTTTCCCTGGACGGCGCTCCCGGCGGGGGACACCCAGCCGCGCCCTGGGTGAATTTGCCGCGTCCAGACGCGCCAAGAACCACCGTCACCCCGTTTGACAACGTGTTTGGCGCTGCCATACCCATGCGCCGCGCGCAAAGAGGCCTGGGCCGCTTGCGCGCACCACGCCAACCGCTACACCGCACTCCCGCGTTCCAATGTTTGCGGCACCCAAAACAAGCGCCGCGCCAACCACCAAACCCAAAAGAGGTCACCATGAGCCTGGTCCAAAAACACGCGCCGTCCTTCACCGCAGATGCCGTGATGGGAGACAACTCCTTCCAGACCATCAGCCTGGAGCAGTACCGCGGCAAGTACGTGGTGTTGTTTTTCTACCCGCTGGACTTCACCTTTGTGTGCCCCACGGAAATCCTGGCCTTTGACAAACACGCCAAGGACTTTGAGAAGCGCGGCGCGGTGGTGCTGGGCGTGAGCGTGGACAGCAAGCACACCCACCTGGCCTGGCGCAGCACGGCCAAGGACAAGGGCGGCATTGGCAACATTGGCTACCCCCTGGTGGCGGATCTCACCAAGTCCATTGCGCGGGACTACGGCGTGCTCACGCCGGACGGTGACGTGGCGTTCCGCGCCACGTTTGTGATCGACAAGAAGGGCATTGTGCGCACCGCGCACGTCAATGACCTGCCGGTGGGCCGCAGCGTGGCCGAAGAACTGCGCACCCTGGACGCCGTGAAGTTTGTGGATGACCACGGTGACCAGGTGTGCCCGGCGGAGTGGAAGGAAGGCGAAAAGACCATGACCCCGGACGCCAAGGGCGTGGCCAGCTACCTGTCCGCCATGAAGTGAGCTGCATCTAGACCAACAAAGCAGGGCCACCACCCCGGTGCACGGCGTTTCCCAAGGGAAGCGCGGTGGCCGGGGTGGGGTGTTTGTGGGCCACCGCGTTCAGCCCAGGGCCGCCTGGTAGTTCACGCCGTCATCGTCGGAGACCGGCTCGTCATGGGCGTGGTCCGCCACGCCAAAAAAGTTCATCGCGTGGTCGGTGACGTCGGCGCAGCGGTCCAGCCGCATGGCCGCCTCGCGGAACGCCGCACCTCCCTTGAGGCCCTTGCTGTACCAGATGAGGTGCTGGCGGAAGCTGCGCACGGCGCGCGCCTCATCCCCCACGTAGTCCACGTGCTGGGCCAGGTGGCGCACAATGGTCTGCATGCGTTGCGCCGGTGACGGCGGAGGTTGGTCCACCCCGGCGTTGAGGCTGCCAAACACCCAGGGGTTGCCCAGGGCACCGCGCCCCACCATCACAAAGTCACACCCGGTCATCTCCATCATGCGGCGCGCGTCTTTGGCGGTGACCACGTCCCCGTTGCCAATGACCGGCACGCGCACGTGTTTTTTGAGCGCGGCAATGACGCTCCAATCCGCCTTGCCGCTGTAGCCCTGCGCCCGGGTGCGCGCGTGGAGCGCCACCGCCGCCACGCCGGCGTCTTCCAGGGCCCGCGCCAGGTCCAGGCAGGTGATGGAGTTGCTGTCCCAACCGGTGCGGAACTTGGCGGTGATGGGAACGCCGTCCCCCACCGCCCGGCGCATTTCCCGAACGATGTCCGCGGCACGTGAGGTGTCACACAACAACGCGCTGCCCGCGCCGGTCTTGGTGACCTTCTTCACCGGGCAACCCATGTTGATGTCCAGCATGTGCGCGCCGGCCTTCACCGCGTGTTCGGCGGCAATGGCCATGCTGCGCGCTTCACCGCCAAACAGCTGCACACAAAACGGGTTCTCCCGGGGAGAGTGGTCCAAGAACTGCCGGGTGCGCCGGTTCTGGTATTCCAGGCCCTTGGAGCTGATGAGCTCGGTGGGGGCCAGGCCGGCGCCAAACTCCAACGCCATGACCCGGAAAGGTTTCTCACTCACCCCGGCCATGGGCGCCAGGATGTATGGGTTGGGCAGGTCAAAGCTTCCAATGCGTGGCATGCCCGGCTGCCCGTATGGCCGGGTTTCTCCCGCGTCAACAATGCCCCGCGCGCCGTGGTGCGGTAGGCTTGTGGGACGGAGGTGACTTCCATGGGTCTGTTCAGCCGCATCAGCCAGGTCATCAAGAGCAACGTCACGGAGATGGTGGACGCCGCCGAAGACCCGCGCGCCATGTTGGACCAGGCGGTCAACCAGATGGAGGCAGACCGCAAGGTGGCCGAAAAGAAGCGGCTGGAAGTGGCCACGTTGCTCAAGCTGGCGGAGAAGCAGCTGACCGCACACCAGACCCGCGCGCGCGAGTGTGAAGCCAAGGCCATGACCGCGCTCAAGGAGAACCGCGAGGACCTGGCGCGCTTTGCGCTGGGCGAACAACAGAAGTCCGAAGCGTTGGCCCAGGAGACCGAAGGGCAGGTGGCCGCGCAACGTCAGATGGTGGCGGACCTCACCGCAAGCCTGGCCGCCATGGACCAGGGCATTGCCGAGGCCAAGACCAAACGCCAGGAGCTGCGTACGCGCCTGGCCAAGGCCGAGGCGGACCTCAAAAAGCAGGAGTCCCAGCCGCAGGCGCGGGCCCCCGGCAAGGACAGCCTGGGAGACACCAGCGCGTTTGATGGCTTTGACCGCATGGTGGAGAAGATTGAGAACAAAGAAGCCATGGTGGAGGCGCACCAGGAGCTGGCGCAGACCCGGACTGGTGGTCCCAGCGCGGCGGAGATGAAGTTGCTGTCCGGTCCCAGCCCCGCGGGCGTGGATGATGCGCTGGCGGCACTCAAGGCCAAGCTGGGGAAGTAGCGCGGAGGATGTGGGTCAGCCGTCTTCGCGGAAGATGCCCATGTTGGGGGACATCCCGCGCTGCTGCAGGTCCTCGTAGAAGCGGGGCACAAACCCGGTGGCCAGAAACCGTCCCTTGGCGGCACCGTTCTCCTCACCCGCATCCCGCTTGAACGTGAAGATGTCCTGCATGGTGATGATGTCCACTTCCATCCCGGACACCTCACACACCTGCGTCACGCGCCGCGAGCCGTCTCCAAACCGCGTGACCACCACAATGACGTCCACCGCGTTGGCAATGAGCTCCCGCACCGCCTTGGCCGGGAGGTCCTGCCCGCTCATGAGCACCATCATCTCCAGCCGCGCCAGGCAATCCCGCGGGCTGTGGGCGTGCACGCTCAACAACGTCCCGTCCTGACCGGCACTCATGGCCAGCAGCAACGGAAGTGCTTCGCCGCCCCGGCATTCACCCACCACCAGCCGGTCTGGCTGCATGCGCAGCGAGGAGCGGATGAGCGCTGCTGCATCCACGCCACCGGTGCCGTCCGGCCGCGGCGGCCGCGTCTCCACGGCAATGACCTGGGGCTGCGGGAGTTGGAGCTCGCTGGCCTCCTCCACCACCACCACGCGGTCACTGTCCGGGATGAGCGCACCCACCGCGCCAAGAAGTTCTGTCTTGCCCGCGCCGGATGCGCCGGCCACCAACACGTTGCGCCGCGCCGCAACCGCGGTCTGCAAAAACTCCATCATGGGCGCGCTCAACACGCCCGCCTTGGAGAGGTCCTCCACCGTGGCGGTGGCGGTCTTGGCGCGGCACCAGGTGATCACCGGTCCACGCACGGCCACCGGGTCCATCACCGCCACCAGCTTGGAGCCGTCCTTGAGGCGCACGTCCAACGTGGGGCTGTCATCCACCCGCGCGCCCGCGCGGGACAACAAACGCAGCACCGCGGTGTTGAGCGCCTGCTCCGAGGAGAAAAACCGGTCCGTGAGCGCTTGTGCGCCGCCGCGGGTGACCGCCACGTAGGTGGGCCCGTTGACAAAAATCTCCTGGACGCTCTCATCCGCCATCAGCGCGTCCAGCGCACCACAGCCACCCAGTTCGGTCTGGACAACCTCACTCACCTGGTCCTGGGTGACGCTGGTGGGGAGGTCCAGGGAGAGGCGGCCCAGGCAATCATCCGCGCCTTCCTTGAGGCGGGTGGCCAGCTCGTCATCCGTCAACAGCGTGGGGTCCACGCCCTGTTCCTCAATCCACAGGGACAACGCCGTGTGCAGCTCGCGGGCGGCCATGGCTGCCTGGAACAACGCGGCTGCCTGGTCTGCCGAATGACGCGGGCGCGGCGCCACCGCCGCCACCGGCGGGGGCGGGGGTGGGGAGACCTTGGGTTGCGGCTTGTTGCCTGCCTTGGGGGGGACCGCCTTGACCGGTTCAGGTGGCGGCGCCTTGGGCGGCGGGACACTGGCTTTGACCGCCTGGCGGGCCGGCGCAGGCGGCGGCGGAGGCGGTGGCGGCGGGGGCGGCGGGTCCGGGGCCACCGCGGCGTCAAAATCGCTGTCAAAATCGCTGTCCCCAAAATCATCCACTGGGGGGTCCGCGTCGCCTTCACCCACGGGCGCTGCGTCCGGGTCGGCATCCGCCCCAAAACCCTCCTGCTGGCCGCTGCCTCCGTCCTCCAACGCGCCAAAGGGGTCCTCTTCTTCAATGGGACGCGCGGGGGCCTTGCCCTTGGCGGGCGCCTCACCAGCGGCGGCGCCGGCCGGCTCAATGGTGAGCGTGAAGTCACCAATGTAGATCTTGTCCGCGTCTTTGATGACCTGCGGTGCGGTGATCTTCTTGCCGTTGACGTAGGTGCCGTTGGTGGACTTGAGGTCCACAATGATGAACTTGCCGTCCTTCTGGACAATGCGGCTGTGACGCTTGGAGATGTTGCCCTTGGGCAGGACAATGTCATTGCCCGCCACCCGCCCAATGGTGACCTCCCCCTTGTCAAACTCCATGACGCGGGGTTGGCCGCCTTTCTCATTGATAATGATGCTGAACATTCCTCAGCCTCTTGAGAACCTTGGGCGGGTCCTGGTTGCCGCGGTGTGCCGCGGGGCGCGTGCCGGAAACGGATCCCGTCCACGCAGCCCGCCATGTTCCCCCCAACTCCGCCGGGCACGCAAGTTTGCGGCACGTCCCAAGTTGGGCGGCCCGGATGTGGTTGAAGGTGCGGCCCTGGATGCTTGCAGCAGCCGGCGGTTTGGCCACAGGGTAGCGCGGTGTTCCGTGTCTTTGTGTTCAGCCCTGATGCGCAGCGCCTTGCAGCGCTGCAGCGGGTCCTTTCGGAAGCCGGCCTGGCCGTGCAGGGGGGGACCCAGGCGCAAGGCGTGCTTGCCGGTGCGGTGCAGGCTGGTGCATCTGTGGTGGTGGCAGACATTCCGGTGGGGGACACCGCGGGTGCCGCGCTGCAGGCCGCATTGACCGCCCAGCCCTCTCCCATCCCCGTGCTGCTGTTGGTGCAACGCGTGGATGACGCCGGGGTGGGCGTGCTCTTCCAGGCCGGCGTGGCAGACATCCTGGAGCAACCGCTGACCCCGGCGGTGCTGGTGGAACGCACCAAGACGCTGGGCGCCACCGCATCCGGGTTGTTGCCGCCGGGCCAGCAGCAGGTGCTGGCGCTGCGCCGCATGGTGGAATTTGTCCTGCGCACACGCCGCGGTGGCCTCATCACCGTGGACACGCCCCAGGGCCGGGCCCACATCATGGTGCGCCAGGGCGCGCTGGTGAGCGCGCAGTACGGCAGCCTCACGCATGACGCCGCCGCACGGGCGCTCATGGCGCTCACCGAACTCCACGGGTTCTTCTTCCAGCCCGTGCCGGATGACGCCCGGATGCCCAGCGCGCCTCCGCCGGTGCCGCAAGACGCGGGACAGCCCGCCGCCGGGCCGTCTGAACCCATCACCGCCACCGAGGTCATCCCCGGAAGTGCCCAGGCGTTCACCCCGCCGCCCGCGCGCGTGCTGGTGGTGGATGATGATGAAGCGTTGCTGGAGATTGCCTGCCGCTTTTTGCAGCGCGGTGGCCTGGAGGTTGGCCGCGCCACCAACGGCCAGGCCGGCCTGGAGCGCGCGCTGCAAACGCGGCCGCACATCATTGTCAGTGACATCATGATGCCCGAGGTGGACGGCTGGGCGTTGTTGCGCCTGGTCCGGGATGACCACCGGCTGCGTGAGCTGCCGTTCATCCTGCTGAGCTGCCATGACGAATACCGCGACAAGCTCAAGCAGGTGGGTGCCGGCGCCAACGCGTACCTGGCCAAGGGCATCAAGGGTGACCAGTTGATGGGCACCGTACTGGACGCCGTGGCCGCCCACCGCCTGGCGTGGTCCTTGGCGGCACCGGGCATCCGGCTGGAAGGCCGCCTGGATGAGGTGGGCCCGCTCAACCTGGTGCGCGCCCTGGCGTTCAAGGGCGCCACCGGCACGCTGCATGCGCAGGACCAGTGGGTCCACGCCGTGTTGGGCCTCCAGGATGGTGCGTTGGTTGGCGCGGGTGCCACCAGTGACCTCATCACGCTCACCGGCATGGACGCGGTCAAGGCGTACGTGAAGCTGCGCGGCGCGCGGTTTGTGTTTGACCCGCTGCAGGTGCCGCCGCCGGGGGAGGGTGCGGATGTGGAGGCCTCCCTGGATGAAGCGTGCGCCCTGGCCAACCAGTCAGACGAGGAGGTCCGGGAACGCCTCATGACCCAGGGGGGTGGCCTCATCATCCAGCCGGAGCTCATGGCGCTCTACGGCCGGGTCACCGAGGGTGTCCCTCCGCCGGTGTTGGAGCGCCTGGCCAAGGGGATGTCCCCCGGTGAGGTCATGGCCGAGACCGGGGAGTCCCCGCTGTTGGTGGAATGGGTGGTGAAGGACATGGTGCGCAAGGGCGTGGCGGTGTTCCGGGATGCGCCCGCGCCCGGCGCCGTCTGACCGCACAACCCGCTGGTCAGTTGTCTTCCCGCAGTTGTTCCACTTCCCAATGGCAGCGTGGTCCCACCGGCGTACCGTCGGTGGCTTCCACCGCCGCATCAATGCGGCCGCGCACAAAACCAATGATGGGGTCACTGGCTTCCAGGTCCGCGTAGAACTCGCCAAAAGGCGGCCAGCTGCTGCTGCCAGGGGATTCGGTGGCCTTGTGGACCTCCACCTTGCCAATGGTCAACGGCTCGGTGGCCACGCGGTTTTCATCCGTGCGTTTGTCCACCACGCCGTTTCCGTCGGTGTCTTCCATGCGCCCGGCCAGCACCTCCACAAACACGCCGTCCCCAATGCGCGTGAGCTCCGGGTTGCCGGTGAGCGCAATGCTGTGGCCTTGCGCCGCCTTGAGCCGTTCCCACACGCTGGGTTCACAGGGACAGCGCCCCTGGCAGGTGGCACTGTTGGGCAGCGCCTTGAAGTTCACCCAGATTTCCTCGCCCGCCTTGCACTGCCCCAACTTCAACTGCACCGTGCAGCTGCCCACGGTGTTGATGAGCTCAATGCTCCCGCGCTCAAAGGTCCCCTCAATGGTGGGGTCCTCATTGACCTGGCGGAAGTCCCGCACGCTGAGTTCCACCGCATACGTGGGAAAGAACGGAGCGTTGCTGAAGCTGCAGCCCTGTGCCACAAGCGCCCCCAGGGCAATGGTGAAACGCAAAGCGGAGATGTTCATGCCCCTGGGTGTTAGCACAATGTGGACTTTCAAGCGGTCCTCCCTGTTCCTGGTGCTGTGCCTGGTGTTGGGGGCCTGCATTGTGAGTGACAAGGACCTGCCGTGCCGCCGGGATTGCCAGTGTCCCGCAAGCCAATGGTGCAACAACGGCATTTGCAAGCCGGGAAACGCGCCGGGCAAGGACCCGCAGACTGAAGGGGGTTCCTGCGGCAACGGCTGCCCCGGAACGTTGCGGTGTTACCCGGATGGTTGCGGCGGGGACGTGTGCCGCGAGCGGTGCAACTCGCTGGCGCCCAGCTGCGAGGTGGACCGCGTGTGCGAGGATGTTCGCACCGAACAGCCCAACAGCGGCGGGGGCGGCATGGAAGGGGTGTGTGTCCCATGAAGCGCGTGTTGGCCTTTGGGGTGGCCGTCCAGACGGCGCTGCTGGTGGCTGCTGCGCTGCCCGCGTACGCGCAGGCTGCCGGCGGCAAGCCGTTGATGGTGGTGCTTTCTCCGTCGGTGGACAAACGCGCCGCGGGTCCGGACACCACCGCGCTGGGTGGTCTGGTGCAAAGCGAGTTTGCGTCGGCGGCGCACGGGGCGGATGTGCTGCTGCTGGAAGATGCCGCCGCGCACGCCGCGGTGATGGACCCCAGCGTGTTGCGCTGCCAGGACGTCACCTGCGCGCCGCGCGTGGGCGCCGCGGTCAAGGCCCGCTACGTGGTGGCCACGCAGGTCACCGCGGTGGGCAAAGAGCGCGTCATCACCGTGCGGCTGTTTGACGCCGGACAGAACCGCCTGCTGGGCATGCAAACGGAAAAAACCGGCTTTGGCGAGGATGACCTGCCGCCGGTGGTGGCCCGCGCCGCATTGCGCCTGGCATTGGCTGGCAAGGTGGACAAGGTGGCCGAGCCGCCCAAGCCCGTTGCTGCCCCGGAGCCCGAACCACCGCCGCCCGCGCCGGTGGCGCCACCGGTGGCGAAAAAAGACCCGCCCAAGTCTGACGGGCCCAACAGCCAGACCATCATCCTGGTGCCGCAGGCGCCCGCCCCACAGCCGGCACCCGCACCGCCGCCACAAAACCTGGACGTCCCGCCCGCGCCCATTGCCGGCAGCCAGGTCACCGCCAACCCTGAAGTGCCTGACCCAAACCGCCTTCCGGCTGGCGTCCCCGTGGCGCCGGTAGACCAGGGCCGGCGGGTGGGCTGGGGCCCGCGCACCGGAATCATCCTGGCGGGCTTGTTATTTGGCGCGTGGGCGCTGCTGGCGGTTCCCGTTGCTGCGGTCACCGCGGTGATCCTGTTGCTGCGGGCGGTGGAGGTCCGCAACACCATCCGGGCGCGGCCCCATGACCGGGATGACATCCCCGGGCTGGTGACGCGTGGCCGGCAGTTTGAGATTGGCGCGTATGTGGTGCTGGGCGCGGCGGCGGCGTTGCTGGTCTACGGGGTCACCGTGGTCAGCGGCTCCATCATCACCGCGGTGGTGCTGCCGTAGCGCCTACTTCTTGAAGGACCGGATGTAGGCCACAATCCCGCGCAGCCGTTCCCCGTTGAGCTCCCCCATGAACGACGGCATCTTGCCCTTGCCATGCGCAATGACGCTGGCAATCTGGGCGTCGGCCACGCGCGCCTGGAACTCCGCGCTGGCCAGCGACGGAACCAGGCCCACTTCGGCCACCTGGCCGCCTTGACCGGCCTGGCCGTGGCAACGCGCGCACAGGCTGCCAAACGCCATGCGGCCGGTGTTCACATCCCCACCGCTCCAATCCGTCCCGGACGGGCCAATGCGTCCGGTCATGTTGCCGCCGCCGTGGCTCTCCTGCGGCGCGCTGGGAAGCCCGCGGGCCGCCAGGTCCCCTGCCGCCGGTGCCGGTTCGGCAGCCCCCGTGGGCCCGGTGGGCTCGGCGGTGGGCATGCCCGGCGCCATGGCGGGTGCGGGCTGCTGCTGGGCGCCAAAACCCTGGCCCCACGTGGGCGTCTTGCCTGGTTCGCTGGCGGGCGCCGTGGGCGTCTTTTGCTGGCAGCCCAACGCCAGACCCATCAACAGGCACATCACCAGGGGCGCAACACGTTGCATGCGGGAGACTCCTTCCCAACCGGGGGTCCTCTCATCTAACGCGTCAGCCGCCTGGGACAAACCCCATTTTGGGGTGGGCAGTGCGGGGTGCACCGTGTTGTACGCGTTGTTGGACCCGGACGTGGGCGCGGGCCGGGACGTGCTGGGGCTGGCCAGCAAGGTGCTGGACGGCGGAGCCACCTGGCTGCAGCTGCGCGCCAAGAACCTTCCGGATGCTCAAGTGCTGGAGCTGGGCACCGCGCTGGTGGCGTTGAGCGCCGGGCGTGCGGGCGTGTGGATCAACGACCGCGCGGATCTGGCCGCGTTGTGTGGGGCCTACGGCGTCCACGTGGGCCAGGAGGACCTGACGGTGGCCCAGGCCCGAAAGGTGCTGCGGCCGGGACAACGCGTGGGCGTGTCCACCCATGACCTCTCCCAGGTGGAGCGCGCGGTGGCAGATGGCGCGGACGTGGTGGCCTTTGGGCCGGTGTTTGCGTCACCCACAAAACAGGGCCACGCCGCCGTCACCGGGCCAGAGGTGCTGCGGGAGGTTCGCGCGCGCGCGGGGGACCGGCCGGTGGTGGCCATTGGTGGCATCACCGCGCAGAACGCCGCGCAATGTTTGGCCCACGGCGCCACGCACGTGGCGGTCATTGGTGCGCTGGCCCATGCCAGTGACCCCAAAGCTGCCGCCCGCGCCGTGGTGGAGGCGTGTTTGACGGCGTCCTACATGCCTGACACGCAAGATGTTTCCCGCCCGCCGCGGCGCCGGGTATGAACCAGCGCGTGGACGCCCGCCCCATCATCCTGGTCAGCCCGGACGTCACGGTGCGGCAGACGTTGGGCGTGGACCGCCGCGTGTATGAACTCAATGCCGCGTATTGTGACGCCGTGGAGGAGGCCGGTGGGCTCCCGTTGGTGGCGCCGTACACCGAATCCCCCGCGCAGGTTGCATCACTGCTGAAACACGCGCATGGCCTGCTGCTGACCGGCGGGGATTTTGACGTGGACCCGCGTTGGTACAACGCGCGGCCGCATCCCAAGCTGGGCACGCTCAAGCCGGACCGCAGTGCGTTTGAAAAAGCGCTGCTGCTGGGTGCGTTGTCCACGGGAATGCCGGTGCTGGGCGTGTGCGGCGGCATGCAGCTGCTCAACGTGGTGCTGGGTGGCAGCCTGGTGCAGCACCTTCCGGAAGAGCGCGCAGCGGGCCTGGAACACAGCCAGAAGTTTGACCGCCGCCGCGCGGCCCACGCCGTGACGTTGACGCCGGGATGCCGGCTGGCGGCGTTGTTTGGGCAGGTGGCGCTGCAGGTCAACACGTCCCACCACCAGGCGGTGGACGCCGTGGCCCCGGGGCTTTTGGCGTGCGGAATTTCGCCGGATGGCGTGGTGGAAGCGCTGGAACAGCCCGGCGGAGCGTTTGTGGTGGGGGTGCAATGGCATCCTGAGACGTTGACGCCCACGCCGGAAGACCCGCGGCCGCGCGCGGTGTATCAAGGCCTGGTGGATGCGGCGCGCGTGCGTTTGGCTGGGGGAGTGTGACCATGGGACGCCGTGGCGTCGGGGTTGTTGTGGTGTTGATGGTGTGGGCGGCGCTGGGCTGCACCCGGCCGCCCCAGGACGTGTGCGGCGGTGGCCCCGCGTGTGCCGAAGGCCAGGTGTGTGTGGCCGGGCAATGCGTGGAGGCCTGCCAGCGGGACGCCGAATGTGGTGGCGCGCGGCGCTGCAACCAGGCGCTGGGCCAGTGTGAAGGGTGCCTCACCGATGAGGACTGTGGCAGCGGCCTGACGTGCACCACCGCGGGGGTGTGTGGTCCGGCGGCGGGTTGCACCATGGATGCACAATGCCCGGGTGCGCGCTGCAACGTGGACAAACGTGCGTGCGTGCAATGCACCACCAACACGCACTGCACCGGGGGCCGCAGCTGTGACGTGGAGCGCGGGCTGTGCGTGGAGCCTGCACCCGAATGTGAGAGTGACCCGGCGTGCGGCGCGCGGCACTGCCTGCGTCCACCGGGACGCTGCGTGGATTGTTTCCAGGATGGCCACTGCGGGGCCGGCGTCACCTGCAGCCTCACCGGGTTTGTGTGCCTGGTGCCGTGCGCGGATGATGATTCGTCAGAGCCCAACAACACGCTGGCCAACGCCGCCACGCTGCCGCCCACGGGAAACCACAGCGGCACGTTGTGCCCGGCGGATGTGGATGTCCACAAGGTGGTGCTGCCCGCCGCGGGCGCGCTGACCATCACGCTGGGCGTGGACAGCATGCGGTCTGCTCCGTCATTGGAGCTGCAGGATGCCACGGGCACGGCGTTGGCCACCGGGAGTGTGAGCGGAACGTCCCTGGTGCTGACCCAACCTGCGCTTGCCGCGGGGACCTACCACGTGCGCCTGGCCATGACGGGGAGCGCGCCCACGGCGTACACGCTGTCCTCGGTGTTTACGCCGGGTGGCGGCGGTGGCTGCACGCAGGAAGCCGGTGAGCCCAATGACACCCCGGCGCAGGCCATCACCCTCACGCTGGATGGGACAGCGCGGGGTGGCACGTTGTGCCCGGCAGATACGGACCATTACGCCGTCACCGTGACGGCGGGGGACCGCTTGCGGGTGGCTGCGGCGGCGCAGGGCGGTGTGGTGACGGTGTCCGTGTTGAGCCCGGGCGGTGCCACGCTGGGCAGCGGCAATCCCTACCAGTCTGATGCGCTGGAAGCCGGGCGCCACGTCATTGTCATCTCCGGCGGCGGTGGCGCGGTGTTGGCGTACACGCTGGCGGTGAGCGTGAGCGCCGGTCCACCGCCATGCCGGCAACTGGATGCCGAGCCCAACAACACCCCCACGCAGGCCGCCACCGTCCCGCTCAACAACACGCCGGTGGACGGCGCCATCTGCCCCGGGGACACAGACCGTTTTGTGGTGGTGGCCCAGGCGCAGGACCGGTTGACCGGCACGCTTTCCATTGTGGCCGGCAATGGCACCGGACCGCTCAGTCTCCAGTTGTTGCGCAGTGATGGCACCGAAGTGGCGACGGTAAGCGGCGCGCTGGATGTGCCCAACCTGACGGCGGGCCGCTACAATGTGGTGGTGCTGGGGAACAACGCTTCGGCGCAGGCTTCCTACCGGCTGGCCCTCAACCTGGCGCAGGACGAGCCACCGCTGGACCCCTGCCTGGACAACGGCCTGGAGCCCAACAACACCGCCGCCACGGCCACGCCGTTGACGCTGGGGGCCAATGTTGGCGCGCGCATCTGCGCCATGGATGAAGATTTCTACGCGTTGGACATCACCACCGCGGGCGTGTTGCGCGTGCAAATGGCATTCACCCACGCCAACGGGGACCTGGACCTGCAGGTGCGTGACGCCACCGGCAAGGTGGTGGCGTCCTCCACCGGCGTGACGGATGAAGAGGTGTTGGAAGCCGCGGTGATGCCCGGCCAGTACGTGGTGCGCGTGTATGGCTTTGGGTCCGCCACCAACCCGTACACTTTGACCACCGCCAATGCGTCCTGTGCGGGGGATGATGAGCTGGAAGAAAATGATCGCGAATCCCGCGCGGTGACGTTGGGCCCCGGCAGCTACAGCCTGGTGCGGTGTCCGGGAGATGATGACTACTGGGCGCTGGCGCTGTTGGCCGGGGATGGGCTGAATGCCACCATTTCCGGCACGGGTCTCACGTTGGAACTGTTGGGCCCGGACGGCGCGTTGTTGGGCAGTGGCGCCACCGTGATGGCTTCGGGGGCGGCGGCGGGGCGCTACACGCTGCGGGTCACCGGCGGAAATTCGGCCAATGTCACCTACGGCCTGACGGTCAACGTCACCGCCGGGGACGGTCGCATGTGTGTGGATGACGCCGCCGAGGAGGACGACACGCTCTTGGCTGCCAACCGCATTTCCGCCGTGAGCCTGGCCAACACGGTGGCCCATGCGGTGGGCGTGGCCTGCACCGGGGATGAAGACTGGTACCGCGTGGACGCCGTGGGCCCCACGCGCCTCACCGCAAACCTGCGCTTTGAAACAGGTACGGCGGATTTGGACCTGAGTGTGCGCGAACGGCAGGGCTACTCGGACCAGACGCGGTCCTTGGCCAACAGCAACGGAACCATGCTGGAGGAGCGCGTGGAGGGAACCATTCCGGCCGCCGGAGATGTCACCCTCCAGGTGCGCCGTTTCTCCGGCCTGGTGGGGCCTGCGTACCGCCTGGAGGTCACCGCGGTGCCTCTGGAAGTCCCGGACGGTGGCTGTGTGGATGACCTGGTGGACACGCTCGTGACCCGGGGGGCGGATGGTGGAATTCCCGCGCGGCGGGATGACACGTTCTCCACCGCGCTCAATCTGTCGTCGGACGGGGACCGCGCCGAAGCGCGCGCGGTGTGCGCGGGCAATTCGGATTATTACCAGGTGTATGTGCGCACCGGGCAAAAGCTGGTGGTGGACGTGCGCTACACCTACGCGTCTGGAAAAGACCTGGACGTCAAGGTGTTCAAACCCTCCAGCCAGGACAGCGCGGTTGGGTTTGGTGTGTCCTCGGATGATGATGAACACGTGGAATACACCGCCATTGAAGACGGTTTCCACCGCATCCAGGTCTACGGTTTCTCCAATGCATCCAACACGTACACGCTGAGCGTGGACGTGCTGGCCAACTAGCGGAATCAGGTCCCACCATGCACACCAGGCACGTGCTGCCCTGCGCCCTGCTGTTGATGGCGTGCGCCACCGACAAAACCACTGCCCAGGGCAGCGCAACCACCCCTTCCGGCGCGCAGGGTGACGCCAACGCGCAGTGGGCCAACCGGGAAGCCGTGGCCAGCGCGTTGTTGGATTGTGCGCGGTTGACCTTTGCCAGCAATGAAACTGCCCTGACCGCCACCGTCATCACGGATGAAGACGGCCGGGCCCTGGCGTTGGTGGTCCAGGACGTGGACGGCCAACCGCAAACGCTCATGTGCCCCATGGACCGCGCGCGGGTGAAGGATGTGTTGGGCGGCGGAAACGGACGCGGCTGGGGCCGGCCACCTGCCGTGGGTTGGAAGCTGGAAGCCTACTGTGGCGCGTCCTTTGACGGCGTGTCCGGGTGCGGCGTCACCCGGGAGCGCATGCAGGCGGGGGACCTGTCTCCGCCAGTGGCCACCGCACCCGCCGCGCCAGCCGCAACGCCCAAAGAGGTGGAGGCGTTGGTGGCCAAAAACGCCAGCCGCCTGGAAAGTGTGGTGCGTGAGCCCGAGGACCGTGAGTTCAAGCTGCGCCGTCTTGGGACGGATGTGCTGAGCAAGGACGTGGTCAATCTGGAACAACAGCTGTCCCAGCTGGATTTGGCGGTGAACCTATGCCTCCATGGACGGCAACCCAACCTGCCGCTGCACACAAGTACGGATTTTGTGATTCGCCTGGAGGTGAGCAAGGGAAGCCGCGCCATGGTGGCGCCGTTCTCCGTGTCCGGCGGACAGCCGGAGAACCTCTACGCGTTCTTGCGGCCCTGCCTCACTGCCATGGTGGGTGAAGAGGCCGCGCAGGGACTTTCTGCGTTGGTTCGTTATTCCGCCGTGGCCGCCATCACCAAGACGCCACCAGGACGTTTTGTCCAACAGGCGGACGTGGAGATTCTCACCGATAATGTGGAAGTGAGCGCGCCAGCCAACGTGCGCCGCGAGCTCACCGCGCGCGTGGCCGCCGCCCTCAAGCTGTGCATGGAGAAACACCCCGTGGAAAGCCGCGCGGTGCTGGGACGCTGGTCCCAGGTGGGCGCGGTTCGCGTCACCGGGGAAGTGGAGACCCGTTTCCAGGACCGGCTGCGCCTCATCCAGCTCACCGCGCGGGACGCCACCAATGAACGGGAAATCAAACCCGTCCCCGCGGCGGTGGACCCCCACGTCCGCTGCGCGTTCCAGGACCTGGCCATGGATGGCAACGGAACTGCGGCCAAGGTGGACTGGGTCTTTGTCATGAAGGCCGCCACGCTGCCCCGGTAGGGGCTCCAGTGAGGTCTCCTTTGCGGGGCGACGCACGGAGTTCCGCAACAGTAGAGCCCGCTTCCGTGCGGGCTCACCCTCCAAAGCTCCCCTTCCTCCCAATTGTCATTCCCCGCCGCTGCCAACATTTCACCCAGGCAGCACACACCGCGCGCACATTCTCCAATCAGGGCACCCCTGCCGGCCAACACCCTGGGTTCCTCTGACAACTGCTGCCCAAAACGGGTGGCGCCCATGTTTCCTCTTCCAAACAGGCCCTCAGAAGGGGAGGCGCCAATGTTCCCTCCTCCCAGGAGACGCTCAAAACCGGAGGCGCCACTGTCTCCTCCCCCAAGGAGGGCCTCAAAATGGGAGGCGCCAGCGTTCTCTCCCCATGAACGCCCTCAAAGGTGGAGGCGCCCAGCCCTCGTCCTCCAAAGGGCAGCCAAGACGCGCGCGCGCCACACGTTCCTCCAGACGCCACCGCCAACAATGGGTCCATGGTGGACCCACCCCCCTGTTTCCTGGGTCCACCATGGACCTAATGTAAACCCTAGGTGGGATACTAGCGCCCAACAAAATCAAGCACTTGCACCTGCGTAAGGCTTGGCACCCCGGCTGCTCTTCCCGGAAACACGCCCGGTCGCAAACCACCGCCGCCCACCACCGCGGAGCACACCATGAAGTTCAATCAGAAGAACAACGCCGTGCACGTCAACCTGTTGAAACTGTCCCTTGGCCTCAAGACCAACCCGGAAACCGCGGCGCTCATGCGCGCCACCACCCGCGCGCGGGTGGACGCCATGGCCGCGCGCATCCAACCACTGTTGCACGCGGCGGATGATAACGCGGGCCTGGCGGAGCGGTCTCGGGAAGCGGCATTGGCGGCGGTGCGCGCGCGTGACGCGCTGAAGCTCCTGCACACCGCGGTGCAGTTTCAATATCCGGTGCTGCCAGAGGTGTTGACGGCGTTGGGCCGCCTGCGTTTGGGGGAGACACCGCAGGAAAACCTCACGCGCCTCCAGGCGTTGCAGGGCGCCGCGCGCACGTTGCCAAATTTCATGTACCCACCGGGAATGCCCGCCCACGCCCTTGACCTGTTGGTGACCGAACATGCGCAGGCGCAAGCAGCGTTGGGGGCCGCGAAGTTCCGCGTCAGTTCGGCGGCGCAAGAGCTCCGGGAGCTGCGCCCGATGGTGAAGAGCCTGTGGAAGGACCTGGCCCTGGCCGAGTGGATCAAATCCAACGTGGAAGGCCATGACGCACAGTTGGCGTTTGGCCTTTCCCGCAAGAAGCGCCGGAAGGCGGCCAGGGAGGAAAACAGCGTGGAGTCCATCACGCCGGTGGTGACGGAGGTGGAGAAGGAGCCGGTGAACGACGCCAGACCACAACCTCCGGTGGTGGCATTTCCGCTGCTTACCGGGGACGGGTGGTCTGGCCCTGGGGCTTCCAGCGGGGCGTTGGAGCGCCGGCTTGAAGCACGCCGGCCCTGGCGTCGCCGGGGGAATCCTCGCTTGCCCACAAGCGGACTACCTCAACCCCCCACACTGCAATGAGGCGACTCCCCGCAGCCCCGCAGACGCAAATCCATAGGATCATATTTTTTGATCTCCGTGTCTCATTGTTGTCGGAAGATTGAGTTTGTCCTCATGGACCAGTTGTTTGGCCTTTCCGCTCGCCCGGTCACGGACGTGTCCCCGCCGCGCCGCTTCTTCCGCGGCTGAGCACACCACGCGCGCCAGTTGTCCAACGTGGCACACCTGCCGCAACATGGACCCATGCGTGTGGCCACCTGGAACGTGAACTCCCTCAACGCGCGTCTGGAAAAGGTGTGGTGGTGGCTGGACCGCGCACAGCCTGACGTCCTGCTTTTGCAGGAGACCAAGTTGAGCAACACCCATGCCCCCCACCAGGAGTTCCAGCAACGGGGCTACACCCTGGTGCACCACGGTCAGGGCCGTTGGAACGGTGTTGCCATTGCCAGCAAGGTGGGCGTGGAAGACGTGGCCACCAACCTTGGGCCGCTTGAGACCCACGCGCTCACCGCAGAGCCGGGAGACCATGCGCCATGGGAGGAGGCCCGGGTGTTGTATGCCCGCTGCGGTGGCGTCGGGGTGGTGAGCATCTACGCGCCCAACGGGAGGACGGTGGACTCGGACACCTACCGCGGGAAGCTGGACTGGTATGCGCGGCTGCGCGCGTGGCTGGACCGCACCATGCGGCCGGATGACGCGTTGGTGTTGGGCGGGGACTTCAACACTGCGCCCACCAACGCGGATGTCTGGGACCCGCTGGCCTGCCACGGCGGAACCCACGTCTCCCCGTTGGAGCGCAAGGCATTTGAGCAGTTGGTGGACTGGGGATTGGTGGACGCGTACCGCCACCAACACGCCGAACCGGAACGCTACACGTGGTGGGACTACCGCGCCGGGAACTTCCACAAGAACCTGGGCATGCGCATTGACCACCTGCTGGTGACCCGCGCGCTGTTGCCGCGCGTGGTCTGGACGGAGATTGACCGGGAGGCGCGCAAGGGGAAGCCCACGCCGTCAGACCATGCGCCGTTGGTGATGGATGTGGACCAGCCTGGTTTCCCGCTGGACGCTGGTTGGAAAACCGCTGAAGCGCGCATTGTCGGCCGCCGGAGCCGCTGAGCCCAGGAGGGGAACAATCACCCGGCGAACGTTTTTGACGTTGCAGCGGCCAGGCCGCCCGCCTTCACGCCGCGCTGCGCGGATTGGACCGTGCCCTGTGGTGCCCCGCGGTGGTGCCAGTTGACCCGCATGGGCCTAGGTGGCAGTTCGCGTCCAACGGAAGCCACCGAAATGGCAGCGGTCCGTGGTGGGTGGACCGTCGGGGCCGGGGTGTGGCCATGGTGTGGCAACGCAGAACGCGCGCATGCGCGCACCATGCAGCTGTTGCAGAACGTTTGCGTTTGACGTTTCGCGCACGTGTAACGAGAATCTTGGGTGAACCATGGCGCGCCTCACCATCCTCACCTTACTGCTGCTGTCACTCAATTGCTCCGGATGCCGGAGGCTGCAGGGCGTCTGCCCCAGTGGAGTCATTGAGGGCTCTCTTGCCATCCACAATGGCGAGGTCACCACCTTCAACAATCTGGCGTGGGAAGAAGACTGGGGCCCCATTGAGGACGTGCCACTGAACAAGTGCAGGACGGTGCGGGGTGATCTTTGGATCACGGATGGGATGAGGGAGTTACGCAAACTAAACGCCATTGAGGAGGTGGCAGGCGTCATCACGTTCCTTGACGTTACCGGTGATCAGGGGGCGCTGCGTGACATTTTCCCGGCCCTCAGGACAGCGTCGGGTCTGCGCGGGGCACAGGCCGTCGGGCGGTTTGACGTGATGCCTGGGTTTGGGTCTTTGGTCTCCATTGGGTTCATCCAGGATGATGGATTTGGTGCGGCCGGATTTGAGGGTTTTGAGCGCCTTGAAAACGCCGACAGCGTCAAGCTGAACGCTGCTGGCACGCTGCCCGCGTTTTCGTCTTTGGCGCGGGTGACACGGCTGGAGCTTCACGGTGGTGGTGCGCACTTGGAACTCGCGTCGCTGGAGGCCGCGGGAACGATTTACCTCGCCCAATTGTTGTCCGCTCGTGTCTCCTTTCCTTCCCTGTCCACCGTTGACGACTTCCAGCTCTTCAACTCGATTGGTGTTGTCGGGTTGGAGCTGCCGTTGGTGACAAGACTGACACGCATGCATCTCGGCGGCGTAATGCGGCTGACGCAGATTTCTCTTCCGCTGCTTTCTTCGGTGGAAGGAGACTTGGCGGTTCTGGGTACTGGGGTTGCTGACCTGCGTGGGTTGCCGCTGGTTGGCACCGTTGGTGGCGATTTGTTCATAACAGACAACTATCAACTCGGTGAACAAGCTGTTGTCGGCTTCCTGGCGCACGTTCAGGTGGGGCGGGGGACCTATGTCTGCAGAAATCAAGGAATGCCTAACGGAACCAGATGCGAACCGTAGGGAACGCCGCGCTGCACGAGCGAGACGGCTGCTCAGCTCAATGACTTTTTTGCTGTGTCAACCCGTGCTGGCCTGGGCCCAGAGCGGCCCCACGGTATGCCGGCCACTTGTGGGCGTCGATCCAGATATTGCGGGTCCCTTTCGGTCGACGGGGGTTCGGTGTTCCGGGTGACTGGAGGGTCGTACCTGCCACAGGTCCACGCGCCACTCGCCCAGACGTTTCTTGCGCGTCACCGGACTCTGGTATTGTTGGCGCCTTCCGGAAATTCATTGCGTGTGCCAGCGGCCCGCGGTGGGATGACCGAGTGCGCCGGGTGTGGCCGTCGTGTGGCAAAGCCAAGATGCGCACATGCGCGCACCTTGCACTGTTGCGAACTATTCGCGTTGACGTTTCGCGCACGTGTAACGAGAATCTTGGTTGAACCATGGCGCGCCTCACCATCCTCACCCTACTGCTGCTGTCACTCAATTGCTCCGGATGCCGGAGGCTGCAGGGCGTCTGCCCCAGTGGGGTCATTGAGGGCTCACTTGCCATTCACAATGGCGAGGTCACCACCTTCAACAATCTGGCGTGGGAAGAAGACTGGGGCCCCATTGAGGATGTGCCCCTGAACAAGTGCAGGACGGTGCGGGGTGATCTTTGGATCACGGATGGGATGCGGGAGTTGCGCAAGCTCAACTCCATTGAGGAGGTGGCAGGCGTCATCACGTTCCTTGACGTCAGCGGTGACCGCGGTGCGCTGCGAGACATTTTTCCGGCGCTCAGGACAGCGTCGGGTCTGCGTGGGGCACAGGCCGTCGGGCAGTTCGACGTGATGTCTGGGTTTGGGTCTTTGGTCTCCATTGGGTTCATCCAGGATGATGGATTTGGTGCGGCCGGATTTGAGGGTTTTGGAAGGCTAGAAACTGCCCAGACCATTGTGCTGGGGGGCGCACCCTTTCCGCGGTTTGAGAGTCTGCGGGAAGTAGGGCGGTTTGATATTTGGAGGCCGGGCGGCGAGGCTTTTGTCCTTCCTTCTCTAACACGGGCAGAATCCATCCTTGTCGAAGGCTGCGATGCGCTTGGCGTCGCCTTTCCAGAGCTTGCCAGTGTGGCCACCCTGCGTTTGTCGGGTGCCTTGAACGCAACAACGTTAGACCTCCGGAAATTGGCGGCGTGCGCCAATTTTGAGCTAATATCATTCAGTCGACTGAGCGATATTTTCGCCCCGGTGCTGACCAGTGTCGATGGGCATTTCAAGTTTCAGGCAAACGCAACCAACACCCTTGCAGGGTTTCAACCCCTGGAGCGCGTTGGGGGCACGCTGACGATCACGGACAACAGAAACCTCTCCGAACCAGAAATTTCCGAATTTATTTCTCATGTTGTGGTTGGGGGGCCTAGCCATGTCTGCAGAAACGAAGGAATGCCGCTCAGCGCGAATTGTGACGAGTAGCCTTTCAACGCGGCCCGGTTCATGGGGTGACAAGCGCCGACGTCGACGCTTGGGGCTTGTTCTCTCGGTCGGCTGGATCCTTTTGCCGCTGACCGCAGGCGCGCAGTCCGGGCCAAGCTCTCCCTTCAGATATCAGCCCGGCGTGAACGGTCTGGACCCGGTTGTCGCCCAGCCGCCGCCACTTGGGGGAGGGGCTCTCTTCTACCCGGCGGACACGCATGCGTTTCCTGATGCAACCAGGTCCGTGATCGTTGTGGATCCATCCGGCAACGCGGGGCTCCGGTTTGGTGCGAACGCGCCCCTTGTCACCGGCTGGAGTCTTCGGGATGACCTGGACCCCCCTCGAGAACTCGTCCCAGTTGAGGCACGCCCCATTGGGCCGGTCGCATCCCTGATGCTCGAGCACAACGCAGCGCGCAGGCCCGCGTTTGTTCAAGAAATGCCTGGCGGACCGCAACTGTTCTTGTTGCATCACGACGGAACGAGCAACGTACTTTTGCCGGGGATTCCCCTGTCCCTCACTGGTGCCTTGGCCATTGGAGCGGTGGACAACAGCAACATGCCCAGCCCGTCACCCCGTGACCTCTTTTTGTGTCGTTCACCTCTGGCTCCAGAATGTGATGGGCCGTTTCCGTCATTTTTGTGCCAGTGCCATGATGACATTTGGGCGCAATTGTACGTTGACCGGTTTGGCTGCGAGCCTCCCGCGCCACAGTTTCTGCCAGGCAAGGATGTGGTGGCGGTAGGATCCAGCGGACTGGAACGTGTGGTGGATAATCCCTGCACGCTGGACCCTGATTACCAGTCCACGGGTGAGGCGCCTTGGTCCAGCTTTGCGGCCACCGCAGTGGCGCTGTCCGGTCCGCCGGTTTTGGCGCGCACCGTGAGTCTGACGCTGCAGTTGTTTCCTGGTGTTCCCTCAAGAACCTCGGAGCATCTTGTGGTCATGGGTGACGGGGCCCTGTTCACGGTGACGTTTGGAGCGACGTCTCCCACAGCAAGCACTGCATTGCCCTACCTTAACCTCGCCAAGGTCACCGACGCCGCCGTGGGCAACGTGGTTCAAGCGGGGGAGTCTGAGTTGGTCATATCTGGTATTTCGGCTGTTCCTGGCGTAACCACCGGACTTGAGGTGGTGGGATTTGATGGGACAACGGGGGCACCGGTCAACCGTGCTGTTTTCCTGGAGCCGCCAACCCCGGAGTTTGAAGGTTGCAGCCGGACCCCAGCCGAGCGTGTGGCTGTTGCGGACTACGATTCCGGAGTCCCGGCAATCTGGTATGCTGGCATTGAGCAGGTAACCGGTACGCCACATGTTTGCGTACTCAAACAGGTTGGCCCGGCCTTTGGCGTGAACCTCTCCTTGGCGGACCAATTGGCAATAAATTCCCGGGGCGCCGGTCAGGAAGTTGTGTCATTTTTTGCGGACCACTTGGACACCGATGGGCTGACCGATGCGCTCGTCGCATTCCGAGCAGCCACTGGGCCAACACAGGTCGTGGCCATTCGCCGGCGACCAAGACCGGGCGCGACATACGTGGCCGTGTACTCCCATGGTCAGGTGCCCAAGTACGCAGAGGCGGTTGTTCCCTTCCTGCCACTCAACCCGGCACCGGTGGATGAACTCGATATCACCATACGCGGCCTGGGAAGCGCGTTCCCCACAATCAATGAGGGCCGCCGCCCAGCGAACAATCCAAGTTCAGGCGCGCCCGGCTTTGAAGACATGCCGCCTATCGACTTTGTTGGCATACCAGGCCATTGGGAACAGGCCACCATGGAAGGCATCCGTCTGATTGCCTATGGCCGTGGAGCGGCCTACGCGTCCATGGCCGCGGTGGTGCCCACCGCAGTGCCGCCGCGCTCCTGCCAGCCGCTTCCCGTCCCGGCGTTGCCTGGTTTTCCCCTGGTGAGCAGGACCGGTGATTCATGGCCATTTCCGCTGGATGGCTTTGGAAATGAGCCACATCAGTGGTGGCTCCAAATGGCCAGCCTCATCGCCATTCCACGGCTGTGCCAGCCCGGTCCCCTTCCCAGCTTGGACTACAGCTCCGTTGAGGTCCGCTCTGGCCTCGCGGGGTTTGGCTACGCCTCCCTTCAACTGGGCAGCCAACGCAGCGGGCAGGCCTCCCGTCGGGTGGCTTCGGAATTTGCAGAAACCGTCCGAAGAGAGGTGCGGATAGCGCGTGACCGCATGGGTGGGCCGTGCCAGGGGCAGGTGTTCTTGGATGTTGCCGGCCACAGCCGTGGCGGCGCGCTCACCGCGGAGGTGCTCAGAGCCTTGGCCCGCAGCGCCCGTGGGTCGGAGGACCCTCTCCGGGAGGACCGGGACCTGCTCTCCAACGCGGCCGTGCGTGGGTTGCTGGTTGATGCCATTGACCCCTCCGTGGAAAATCCGTGGTTTCCATGGGTGCACTCTGGCTATGCGGTGGATGATGCCGTTGTCGGGCCCACCCGGGACGAGTCCTGGGTCTCGGTGTCCGCCGGTTCCAGTTCAATCAGTGACAGTGTGGATGGAATCACGCCGCAGCCGGCGGCGCTTTTGGCCTGGCTCCCCGGAACCTACGGCAGCCCTTCCAACCGGTGTGATGATGACGCGTTGGCCTGCGTTGGCCCAAGCCCGGTGGGCTACGTTCGTGACAACCTTCGCGGTCAAAGTTCCAACGTGGAGACATTGGAAGAGATTCCCGCCACGAACCACTCCACCATTTTTGGCCGCTACAACCTCCCAGAGGATATTGCCGGCCGTGTTGGAGCGCCCAACAGCGCTCCCGGTCTGATCCGGGACACCCTGGTTGGTCAGTTGATTGGGTTCCCAGCCAGTGGTGGGCTGGCAGGCCGGATGCCCTTGCCAGATGGAACTGGCTGGCACGGCGCGCCCACCTCCGGCGGGCAGAACGACGTTGCCTTTGCGGGCTGTTCGGTGGATGGCACGCCAGACCTTCCACCTCCGCTGCTTCCTCCGGTCAACGCCTACGCCCCCACCGGGAACCGTGTCCGGCAGTTTGCAAATGACGGTTGTTTTCGCGTTGGGCGCGCCATTGTGCGCGGCGCCCAGGTCATCAAGGACAGCCCGCGCGCCAAGGCGGCCGTCACCGGAGCATTTGACGGCTGGGCGGACTGGTTGGCTGGAATTGACGTGATGGCGCAGCAACAGTGGCCATTGGAGTCTGCTTGGGAGAGTGATGGCCCTCCACCATTGCTGCTGGGCGTAGATGAGATGAGCCCCCCAGTGGCAGCGAGCGACTTGGCAAACCTGATGCGACAGCAATGGCAGTTGCCACCGGCAGGTACCACGCAAATGACACCCGAGTTCCTCGGGGGACAGCTGATGCGGGCCGCGCTCGATCGGGAACATGGTGGAGAGGTGGTGGACCACCTCGCCTCCGTGGCGGCGGGTATTCAATCTGCCGCGTATGCCATTGCGCAGTTTCCGCCAGGGCCTGAGCGGATAATTCACCAGAACCTTCACCCCGCCTCGCGGGGGGCGGCGCAGCTTGTCCTGGAGGCAGAGTTCTTCGTGGGCCCGTCGGGTTGTGTCACCGTTGAGGTCCGTGGACCGGGGCTTGAAGTGCAGCGCCAAGCCTGCGCGGCCACGCAAGGGGCTCGTCATCGAGTTCAATTCGTGGCCCAACGGGATCTGGAGGTGGCGCACGCTGCATCCCCGGCTGCGGCAGACGTGCTGACGGTACGGGCTCAGGGTGCCAACCTTTACTGCGTGTCGGTGCGTACGGAGCCAGCCAGACTGCTGACCTCCAATGGCCACCTTTATGAATTGGTTGTTGAACCACACGGCGCAGATTGGCGAACGGCTCAAGCCACGGCATCGCGCATGGTGCGCGCTGGCGCGCAAGGGCAATTGGCGGTGTTTGAATCCAGGGAAGAGATGGACGCGGTCGCCGTGCTCTTGCAGGTGGATGTTGACGCGTGGGTTGGAGCCAACGTCATTCCTGCCTCCGGGCAGTTCCGGTGGAGCAATGGAGAACGGCTGGACGGGGCGCTGCTTGCCTCGGTCCCGGATGCCAGCCGTACTGATGTTCATGCCGTCATGATGGTTCGCGCGCCGGACGGCGTGGGTCTCCTGGCTTCACCGCCACGGACGATGAGCCAGGGCCGTCCCGTGGGGTTCCTGGTGGAGTACGGGACGGACTTCAACACCGCGCCAGGCAACGGCGTAACTGTCAATCTGGCTCAGGGCGTTACTGTCACATTCACTGAAGTGAGCCAGGGGCAAACAAGCGCCACAACGTCACAGACCCCCAACGTGCCAATTCCGGCAGGGCTGGATGCGGTGGGGGACTATTGGGAGATTGCTACTTCCGCAGATACCAGCGGACCCGTGCGGGTATGTCTGCCCATCCCAGATGGCGTGACCCCTGCCACGGTCCAGGTGGCCCATCAAACAGCCGGGGATTGGACCCTCCTTGACACCACAGTGACTGACAACGGCGCCCAGGCCTGCGCATTCGCGGAGAGCCTCTCCCAGTTCGTCCTGGTCGTCTTGCGGTCGCCCACGGGACCGGCTTTTGCCGGAGTGGTGCCGTCCATGACTGTGGAGCAACAGGACTCCGTCGGTGCACAGGTGGCGCTGCCCCTGCCAACTGCCACGCAGGCGGATGGTTCGTTGCTCTCGGTGTACTCCAATGCTCCAAACGTGTTCCCGCCTGGTGCAACCGTTGTGACCTTTTCAGCGGTGACATCCCAGAACGTTCCGGGAACTGCGCAAACGCTGGTGACCGTCGTGGACACAACGCCGCCAGCGTTTGTTGTTGTACCGCAGGATGTTGTTGTGGAGGCCGTTGCTGCGCAGGGAACTCCCGTGGCGCTGGCCCCGCCGGTGCTGTGGGACGCCGTGGACGCGTCTCCCAGGGTCCTTTCAAACGCCCCGCCGCTGTTCCCTCTGGGTGAAACCGTCGTGTCTTGGACCGCAACGGATGCCGCGGGAAATCGCTCCGTTGCCACCAACCGCGTGCTTGTGGTGGACACCACGCCGCCGGTGATTGCGGGCCTGACCGCCAATCCGGGGACCTTGTGGCCTCCCAATCACCGCCTTGTCGCCGTCAGCGTGTTTCCAACTGCCAACGATGCTGCGGACGCCAACGTGACCTGCTGGATTTCCAGCGTAACCTCCAACGAGCCCAGCCAAGGCCCTGGCAACCAAAATGATGTGGACTGGATCCTGACGGGCCCACGCTCAGTGCTGCTCCGCGCCGAGAGACTGGGGGCGCATCCCGGGCGCGTGTATTCCCTGGATGTGATGTGCATGGATGGTTCGGGGAACCAGAGCGCCACCATGTTGGCGGTGCCGGTAACCCGTTGACGCAGCAATGACCAAAGTCGCCACCGTCGATTCCCGCCGTCCGGTCGGTGGGGAGAGTTTTTTTGGAAACTTCGCTATGCGCGGCGCCGCTTGAGTGGGGTGTGCTCGAGCCTCAAGATTCCGACGTTCGGCTTGGGGTGGTGGACGCCTCGCAGCCTTTTGACCCCCCGCTGACGCGCCGCGTGGCGGTCCTGTGGCGTTTCCCGGTCCGCCGGGTGTCGGTTGTGATCCCACCTGGATTCTGCCAAGGTGCGCCACCCCTGTGGATGCCTTCATGCACCTACATGGGTTCCCGCACGCCGCCTGGCGGTTCCAAGGGCAGCGTTAGGCCACTAACGGTGGTCGTTCCGGGCGGGGAGTCACGCAACCAGGGGCAGGGCACCACACGGGCAATACCTTGTTTTTTCAACCGGTTGGACAAGAAGTCTGCTTCACAGTCCAGCCCGGGAAATGGCGCAGGGTTTGCTCAGAGGGGTCCACCCAAAGTGTGCAGGCCGTCACGGCTGCAGCGGAGTTGGACGCATGATGGTGACGCACGGAAGGCGGTTGCTCCAGGCAGTTCTGGCCGCAGCCACCGTGACCGCAGGGGTGGCCCAGGCCGCACCCAAGCCAGTGGCCGCCAAGGCCGGGCCGGGGGTGGTGAAGGTCCAAGCAAGGGTGGGGCAGGCACAGCAGGCACCGGTGACGCCCACCACGCCAACCACGCCAGACCCCGCGCAGGGTGGAGATGCAGCCGCTCCCGGCGCGCCCGGTGAAGGCAAGCCTGAAGACGCCGCCGCCAGCGGGCCCATGGGCTACCTGGCACCGGTGCTGGAAGGCATCTCTGGTGGCCTCAAGCTCAACCGCCCCGCCAAGTTCCCGGTGAGCATGCGGGTGCTCATTGATACCAGCGTGGGCGCCGGCAGCTTCATGCTCAACCAGTATGCCAAGCAGCCGTACCTGGCCAACACCATCCGGCTTCAGCCGTCCATGGCCATCTGGAAGAGCCTGCGTGTTTCTGCGGTGCTCAACGTGACCAAGGAATGGGTGCGCAGCGCCACGCAAACCACCACCACCCCCAACCAGATCATGCTGGGGGATTTGTGGATGGGTCTGGGCATGCCCAGCATCTACTCCGAACCCACCACGGGCCTGGGTTTTGGCGCCGGCATGTGGGCCTTTGCGCCAACGTCCATCCAGTCCCGCAGTGAGACCATGCTGGTGGGCCTGCGCCCCTGGGTGACGCTCAGTTGGAGCAAGTGGGGCTTTGACCTGGCGTATACGTTCAGCGCCCGCAAGAACTTCCACCAGTACGTCAACCCCACCGTGGACACCCGCCCCGGTTTGTTTGAATGCGCGGACGCCAACGGCCGCTGCTTCATCACCCAGACCGAGGCTGGTCCCACCACACGTGAGGACCAGGGTTACGGCGTGGCCGGCATCCCCAACAATGAGAGCTTTTTGCGCAACGTGGGCGGAGGCCGCATGTTGGACCTGCGCCGCCGCAACATCAGCCACCAGGTGCTGCACTTCATCTCTGGCGGCTACACGTTCTTTGACCAGCTGTCCCTCAGCGGCATGTTGGTGCTGCTCAGCAGCTTCCGGTACGCCAACAACACCAATGAGTTCTCCTCGGGGAATGCCAGCAACCCCTGGGGCCATTCAGACACCGTGTGGACCAACATTGACCTGACCTGGGCTGCGTTTGAACACGTGGCCTTCAGCGTGGGTACCTCCACCGTGCAGCCCTTCTTCATGATGCACCGTGGCTCCGGCCTGCCGGGCTGGAACCAGAACGGCCAGTCCCAGGGGGCCGGCAAGCTGTGGCCGTCCTTCCCCTTTGCGGACGTGTTCACGCCCGGCAACAACATGACCAGCTTCTATTTTGACGTCACTTTCAGCATCTAACACAACGCGGTTTTGACCTCGTCGGACGGAGTCCCAAGCATGAACACCAACACCACACAGGGAGCCTGGATGCGTCGCCTCACCGCACTGGTGCTGTCACTGTCCACCACTGGCCTGGCGGGTTGCCTTATTCAGCAGCCCAACCCGGACATCAACCGGGTTCAAAAGCCCTACCTGCCCAAGAGCCAGCTGGCAGACGGTCACAGCTGGTACTTGCGCCGCACCATTGTGGACGCCCCGCCGCAAAGCTGGGACGCCATTGGCAGCGGTGACTGGCCGGTGGCCGAACGCGTGCGTTTTGAAGTGCGCGAAACGGCGTTGGTGCTCTACCGGGATTATGAAATTGTCCCCGGGTCAGACACCGCCGAGCAGCCGGGGTCGGACTACCGTGGCTCGTGGGTGGCCAGCTTCCCCATTGTGGAGCACTTTGACGTGCGCCGCGGGTACAACCCGTTGACGGGTGAGCAGACCAACACCATTGAGAAGAACGTTGAGCGCCCGTGGTTCCAGCGCGAATACATGGTGGTCAACTGGGGCGCGCCCACCGTGGAGTGGGGCGGCCAGAACCCCAACCCGGCGTATTACGTCCAGGAGCATGAGGTCACGCATCCGGACCGCGCGCGCTTCTCCAATGACTACATGGAGTTCACGCTGCGCCAGAGCGCCGACCCGTACCTCATCTCCTGCTGGGGCGGCCTGGACTGGGGCACCGTGCCGGATTGTGGCGCGGGCACCGTGGACACCCGTTGGTCCCTCCACCGCGTGGACGAGCAGGCTGACTTTGAGCCCACCCCGTTCCCGGACAGCGTGCAGCTGGTGGATGACGCCGGAAAGTCCGTGAAGGACACCCAGGGCCGCCTGGTGCGCGTGCCGATCTTTGACAAGTTTGGTTTCTTCCGCCTGGAACGGTTGACCTATGACCGTGACCGCGGCGTGACGGACAGCGGCCGCATCATGCGCGCCTTCAAGTTCAACCTCTGGGAGCGTTCTTTTGGCGCGGATGGCCAGGCCATCCCGTTTGCCGAGCGCACGCCCAAGCCCGTCATCTACTACATGAACGCGGACATGCCCGAGGACGAGTGGGGCAGCAACAACGACTACCTGGCCGGCCTCACCATGAAGCAGGCCAACACCGAGATTGGCAACGAATACAATCTGGTGTTCCGTGAAATTGTGGAAACCCTGCAGGCGCGGCCGCTGGACCCCAACTTCAAGATGTTTGAGGTCAAGGAGAATGACTGCAACTTCAACAAGGTCACCCAGTTTGTGAATGACAACGGCCTGCAGGATTCCCTGGGTTTCCTGGGCGGCGTGGACGGGTTCCGCACCAAGCATGATGAGGTGGGCACCGCCTGCCGCGCCGAGCCGTACGGCCGCACCTGCTCCAGCCTGCGCCAGAAGTGGTCCTTCACGCTGCGCCAGGCATGCACCGCGGTGGAAAGCGCCACGGAGAACAACGCCGATGACCAGCCCAAGTTCAGCTGGCAGCGCATTGGTGACGTGCGTTACTCCTTTGTCCACCTCACCAGCCACCTGCAGTCTGTGGGCTGGTTGGGCCTGGGCATGTTGGCGGCGGACCCCATCACCGGTGAAATCCGCAATGCGTTTGCCTACGTGGATGGTCCGGGGACGGACTATTCGGCCATGCAGGCGGTGGACATGGTTGAGGCCATGAATGACCAGACCGAATTCTCCGACCTGCTGTTTGGGACGGACATTGCGGCCTACACCGCCATGCAGAACCAGAAGGTTGGCGCCAAGCTGCGCGGCCAGCCGTCCGCCAATGAGATTGCAAACATTGAGCGCAAGTTCCGCGGCCTGGGCCGCACCCAGGATGAGCTGCTCAGGGAAGGCGAAGCAGTGCTTCCCGGCGCCATGGCCAAGCTGTCCCGCCTGGCCGGCACGCCCCTGGAGCGCACGTTGCTCAACCAGGATGACCTGATGTTGGCCGCCAACAGCCCGTTGGCCTCCAACACCGACGTCACCGAGCAGATGCTGGACAAGGTCAGCCCGGTGCGCGGCGGCTTCCTCAAGATGACCGAGGCCTATGAGAAGCGCGTGCAGAAGGCCATGGGCGGCAAGGAAGGCCCCTGCCACTACCTGCGTGAGTTCATGGACGAGGCGCTCATTGGCATGGCGCTGCAGCTCCGGGACCGCCCGCGCGTTGAGAAGTGGGCCTACCTGCGCTTCATGATCTACAAGACGGTCATGCTCCACGAAGTGGGGCACACCCTGGGCCTGCGCCACAACTTCCAGGGCACGTATGACTCGCTCAACTACTCGGACAACTTCTTCCGCAAGCTGGAAGTGTACACCACGGTGTCCACCACCAGCGGTGAGCGTGAGAGCATCAGCCTGGAAGACGCGTACACCATTGCCCAGGCCGGAATCTCCCAGGGCGGCACCGACGCGGCGTCCTTCACCAAGGACCGCGAGATGTTGGACAACTGCCTGTTCCAGGTGGAGGCCTCGGCCACGCGGTTTGTGGAAGAGTGCGTGGCCAATGACACTTCAACCAGCACCGAGGTCCAGAAGACCCGCAACTGCACCGACCAGCTCCCCGCGGCGCGTGCCGCCGGCCAGTTGCTGCAGGTGGATGCCATGCAGTGCATTCGCGCCGAAGAGGGCAAGTCCTCCAGCGTGATGGACTACCACGGCAAGCTGAGCGGCCGGTTTGAAGGCCTGGGCTATTATGACAAGGCGGCGTTGAAGTTTGGCTACGGCCAGATTGTGGAAGAGTTTGAGCCCGCCGCGCTCAAGACCATCACCGCGGAAAGCGCGGCCAGCTCCATCCGCCAGTGGCAGGGCGTCAATGATTACAAGCGAATCATTGATGACCTGGCCAACGGCCGCCAGGCGCTCACCCGCCGGGTGAACCGCTACAAGCCCTGGGGCCTCACCCAGACCCGCCACGTGCCGCAGGCGTTGGAAGTTCCCTACGGCTTCTGCTCGGATGAGCGCGCGTACACCGGCGGCGGCACGGATGTTTGCCGGCTCCGTGACCACGGCGGCAACCACCGCGAGCAGATGGAACACGACATCCTGCGCTACAAGCAGTATTATTTCTTCAGCCAGTTTGCCCGCAACCGCCTCACCTGGGACATTGGCGGCGCCATCCAGGGCAACCGCGGCATCTTTGACAACATCCTGCGCACGTTCCAGTACATGTACTTCTACCGCGCGTCCTCGCCGGACTTCTTCAACACGGATATTGGGCGGGACTTCCTCAAGGCTTCCACCGCGGGTCTGGACCTCTACGCCGAAGTGCTGGCGCAGCCGGAACAGGGCACGTTTGTGTCTCCCACCGGAACCTGGGGCTTCACGCGGGACAGCCGCGTGCGTGGCCGCTGGATGCGTTATGACACCCAGGAGTTTTTGGACCTGGCCCCGGACCAGCTGGATGTGTCCGGCGGCGCCATGGGCTCCAAGGTTGCCGTGCCCACGTACTACTACGGCACCTGTGACTGGGGTGACACGTCAGACGTGCAGTGCGCCACGGGCTCCCAGTACCCCGGGTTTGTCTGCAACAATGACCTGTGCGGCATCAACATCCCGCTGGGTGATGGACGCCCGTCCTTCCTGAACTACACCAACGACTATGAGGATTGGTTCTTCACGTACGTGGGGAACTACTTTGACAAGCAGTCCCTCATTGTGAACCTGGTGCGGTCCCAGGCCTACTTCCCCACGCTGTCTGAAGAGGGTGGCGCGGGCAGCAACAACCCCAACGTGCGGTTGTTGAACATTGGTCTGGCCAGCCTGTTCGGGGATTCCATTCGCGGGTTGCTCCACGGCCTCATCACGGACCGCGTGCGGGACTACTCCAGCATCTACCGTCCGGGCGTGGGTTACATCACCCGCAGCTTCCAGGAGCTGGACCCCGCCACCCGCAACCTGCAGCCCAATGACGTCATTGTGGTCCCGCGGCGCATCACCAACCTGCCGTACCTCACGCTGCTCTACGCCATGGCGTTCCAGTCCTCCCTGGATGACGGGGTGTTGGACTTTGTGAACGTTGCCCAGATTGGCGTGCGTGGTGAGGAAGATGACATTGGCGGCTGGGACAACCTGCCGGCAACGGAGAAGATTGAGTGGACCCACCCCACCAGCGGCATCACCTACCGCGCCGCCAAGGTCAGCCAGTTCCCCATTGGCTATGAAATTGTGGCCGGCGCCAAGCGCATGGGTGACCGTTACCTGGCCTACAAGGAGTGCACGGACAACCCGGCCAAGGCGGACGGAATCTGCGCGTGCACCTACGTGGGCAAATACAACCAGATTGACAAGAACCTGGACGGCATCATCACCGGCACCGGTTCAGGTCAGGCCACGGACGAATGTGTGCTCACCAACCCGGAAAACGGCCTGCGGCCGTGCGAGTCCCGCGTGGAACCCTGCGCTGGCCCGGACCGGGTGGATGGGCGTGACCGCGCGTTTGAGCGCATGGAAGCTGAAGTGGAGCGGATTGAGAACATTCGCGGCTTCTATCAATCCTTTGCCGGCAGCTGGCGCCTGTGAGGTTGACACTTATGCGTCCCTTTGCGCGAATCCAGACGGAGTTGACCATGAAGAGCGTTCGTTTGCTTGCAGCGGTGGCGTTGGTTGCCGGCCTTGGCGGTTGCGCCAAGAGCGTGGGTGACATCTCCCGCGTCCAACCTGATTTCTATCCCAAAGGCTGGTTCACCGGGACCTGGTATGCACGGGCCACGGTGATTGGCACCCAATACAACCAGGCCAACCTGTTTGAAGGCCTGGAAGGGGAAATGGAGAAAATCCGTTGGGAGGTCCAGGAAACCCAGCTTATTGGCTGGCGTGCCTATGAGGCCATCCCCAACAGTGAAGAGCAGGTTGGCACCAACGCACCGGTGGCCATCTTCAACATCCTCTCCCACTTTGACCTGCGCCGGGATTACAATCCCAACACCGGCGTGGAGACCAACGTCATTGTGGAAAACACCATGGACCGCCCGTGGTGGGAGCGCGAATACATGCGCATTGAGTGGGTCAACCGTGTTCCGGACTACAGCCTGGCTGGGTTCATGAACGCGGCCGGCACGCCCATGCCCATCAACCAGACGGGGGACAAGTATGAGGTGGAGCGCCCCCGCATCAGCGCCACGTACATTGACGTGGTCACCCGCGTGCACATGGATGTGGATTTCTCCATGTATTATATGTACGGGTTTGAGGGTGACCTCCTCAAGAGCAGCCAGACGGACGTGCGCTGGTCCTTCCGCAAGGTGGAAGACACCGGCTACGAGCCGCTGCTCTACCCGGACTACCTGAGCGTCAAGGTGAAGTACCGCTACGCGCGGCGCCTGGCGGCGGGCGTGTTTGAGCCCTGCGAGCCGTCCCGGGATGACCGCACCTGTTCACTGTACGGCGGTGCGCCGTCCAGCGGGCCGGAAGGCCAATGTGCCAGCGCCAGCGCCACTGCCACGCCCAACTGGAACGGCACCGCGTTGTGCCACCCGGAGACCACGCTGGAGCAGGACTGCTTCTGCACGTCCGCGCCGCAGGACCTCTACGTCAACTCCTCCGGCAGCATTTGTGACAGCCGCCTGCGCGGTGAGGACATTGACCCGGAAGATTGCTCACAAATCACCTATCCCATCTTTGAGCGGTTTGGCTTCTTCCGCACCTTGCGCCTGCCCTTTGACTGGGAGCGCGGCTTTACGCAAAACGGCCGCATCTACCTGGCCAACCGCTGGCACATCTGGCAGCGCTCCAAGGATGAGAACGGCATGGTCATCCCGCATGCCCAGCGTACGCCCAAGCCGGTGACCTACTACCTCAACCCGGAATTCCCCGAGGACCTGGTGGATGTTGCCGAGGACATTGGCAACCAGTGGTCCACCCCGCTCAAGGAGACCGTGGCGGAACTGCAAGGCCGCAACATGGCCGAGGTTCCTGAGATGTTTGTGGTCAAGCGCAACAGCTGCAGCATCTCCAACGTCAAGCAGTTTGCCCAGAGCAAGGGCCTGGAATGGGTGCTGGAGAACGCCGTGGGCGGCGTGGAACGTGTGGAAGCCGGCAACCTCAAGCGCGCCTGCACGGCGTTGGAAGTTGAGACCGCCGCGTCTGAAGACGCCAATGACCGGTTTGAATGGCAGCGCATTGGTGACCTGCGCTACGCGTTCATGCACTGGGTCCACACCCCGCAGCAGGCCGGCCCGTTGGGCTTTGGCCCCTCCAGCGCAGACCCGGAGACCGGGGAAATTGTGAGCGCCAACGCGTATCTCTACGGCGCCGGCGTGGACACGTATGCCAACTTTGCGGCAGACGTGGTCCAGCTGGTCAACGGTGAGATGAGCCCCAGCGAGTTTGCCTCCGGTGAGACGGTGGTGAACGAAATCTCCATGGGCCGTGCCAAGGTGAACGAGGGCCTGTCCAAGCGCACCGCGCGCCAGGTCATGCAGCGCGTGGCGGACATGGACCATGGCCAGGCGGACTACATGCCGCAGCTGTCCAAGCCGTCTGACCTCAACCGCATGGACCCGCGCAGCGCCCTGGCGTTGCAGGACCAGAACCTGCGGTTGTCCACCATGGAGCAGTTTGCCGCCGAGAACCTGGTGGATGACAACATGTTGCGGGCCTTTGCGGGTCCCAACCGCTACCAGCCCGGCCAGACCCCCAGCGCTGACGCGCTCAAGCGCGCCAACCCGGCGCGGTGGGGCAAGTGGCCGGACGCCACCCGCCAGATGCAGGCGTTCAACCCGGCTGAAGAGTCCCCTGACGCCGAGCCCACCATGGGTGTTGTGGACCGTTATGCCCGCATGGAGCGTTTCCTTGCCGAGCACAACATTGAATACGGCTCCATGCTGGTGGAACCGGCCATCTATGGCCTGGCCCAGACGCTCAAGAACAAGCCGCGTGATGAGGTTGTGCGCCATGCCCGCCGGGAAATCTTCCGCGCGGTGGAAGCCCACGAAGTGGGTCACACCCTGGGCCTGCGCCACAACTTTGCGGGTTCTTCTGACGCGTTGAACTTCATCAAGGACTTCTGGACCCAGCCGGACCCGAACCTGGAGCCCACCAGCCGCAAGTGGGATTACGGCTACAGCTCCATCATGGACTACCACCAGCGCTTCAGCAGTGACTGGGCGGGTATTGGTCCCTATGACCGCGCCGCGGTGAAGTTTGGCTACGGCCAGTTGATGGAGGTCTTTGACGAGCGTGAAGGCAAGTTCTTCCCGCAGGGCTACTTTGACTTTGCCACGTCCGTCATGGACTACAGTGACCTGCCGCGCATCCTGTCCAGCACGGACGTGGATGACAAGTTTGAGTCCGCTTATTACGACGCCATTGCGGGCCGTTCCCAGGTGTTGACGTTGCCGGCGGATGTGCGCCCCAACGTGGAGAACATGTACAAGCGCCGCAACGTGCCCTTTGCCGAGGTCTGGAAGGACTACATGTTGGACCAGCTGCCCGGTTACGTGAACGGGGAGTACCGGCCGGACTATGAGAACCAGTTGAACATGGTTCCCTACCAGTTCTGCTCGGACATGTACGCCTGGGGCGGCAACCTGACGTGCAACCGCTACGACATGGGCGCCAACATCCAGGAAATCGTCCAGAACGCCTCGGACATGTACAAGGCGTATTACCTGTTCAACAACTTCCGCCGGGACCGTTTCTTCTTTGGCGGCGGGCCCATGCAGTTTGACGTCAACAGCTACCTGCAGCGCACCTATGACCGGACGTTCCAGCCCATGCTGAACAGCTTCCGGTATTTCTACTACTACCGCCGCAGCCAGCTCATCATGTACCCGCTGGTCCAGGACTGGGCTACCGCGGCGCTCAACGGCCTCAACTTCTTTGGCCAGGTGCTGCAAACGCCGCAACCGGGCAGACACTGTTTGACGACAGAGGGGTACGTGTATCACCGAGAGGTTCCCGGGGACTGCGACAATCCGATTGAAGTCCCGCTGGGCGAAGGTCGGTACTTCGGTACAGAATGGACGCGAGAGTACTACTACAAGCCGACACAAATCGGCTCGTACTGGGACAAGTGGCTGTCCATCTACGCCCTCACCAACAGCCAGTTCTTCCTGGTGCGCAACTTCTCCAGCTTGTTTGACCGTGGGGCGTTTTCCATCACGTATTACCGCGTGTTTGAGGATGAAATCACCGAGCTGTTCCGCTCCATGACGGAGGGCAACCTCGGGCAATTCATGGGCGGCGTGCAGCAGGACCAGGAGACCGGGCAGTATGTGCTGGTTCCGCGGCCGTTGGTTGGCGGCGAAGGCCAGAGCGCACCGTCCACGCCGCGCATCAAGGCGAACATCAACTGGTCCCTCCAGAAGATGGCCGGCCTGTACTCCATGGTTGGCTTCACCAGCAGCGTGGACCGCAAGATGGACTTTGCGCGCCGCAACCGCATCACCTACCTGGGAGGCAATGATGACCCGCTGTACGCCGGCTTCCTGCCCAACCAGATTGCCACGTTCACCGACCCGGTGACGCACCTGACCTACCGTGCGGCCCCGGTTCCGTCCCCGGACACGCCAAACAGCGGTCTCAACGCGCCGGGGTACAAGTTGGTGGAGGCCACCCGGCTCTTCTATGAGAACAGCTGGATGCCGGCAGAGACCATGTTCAACACGGCGCAAGCCAACCTGGACACGGTCATTGCCAACGCCAACTCCACGGCGCAGGAAATCAATGACGCCACCGAGGCCCGGGACCTGGCGCAGGTGAACTTCAACGCCACGGACCGTACGCTGCGGGAGAAGGTGGAACTGTTGGAGTACGTGCGGGTGCTGGGACAGTACCTGCACCTCTACAACGACTGAGCAACACCGCGTGACGGTGGTTCCCGGGTGAAACCGGGGCCGCCAGCACCTTCAGAGCCCGTACGCCAGAGTCTGGTGTGCGGGCTCTGGTGTTTTTGGGGTTGGGTTGCCATGTCGTTGGCGATGCGCCGGAAGAAATCTCTTGTCGGCGGCGCTGGGGTTGCCTGGCGGCTGAAGCCGCGGCAACAAGGGCGCAAAGCCGGCCCAGAGGCCGGCTCCATTGCGGAATGGAAACCCGTGGACCTGCGCGTTGATACGCGGTGTTTTGCCTCTGGGAGGGCGAGGCGTCGCCGAGCCGGCGCGAATGCGTTCCAGCCAGATTTCGCGCCAAAACGTTTTTTTTGTTTTATTTTCGCTGCCCAACGCGGTTCACCGCGCTGGCGCGGGAGCCAGGTCCACCACCACCGGGAGATGGTCTGACCCCGGCAACGGAGCCGCCGCCACGCGCAGCACCGTCCAGCCGTCCTTGGGGCGCGTCCACACCTGGTCCAGTGCCAGCGTTGGCGTGGCTGCGGGGTAGCTGGGCAACGCGTCCCCCGCGGGAGTCCAGACCTTCCCCAGCAGCGGCTGCAGCACCTCCCGGCTGGTGTTGAAGTCCCCCAACACCAAGACGGTGCCCTTGGTTTTTCCCAGCACGCGCGCCAGCACCAAGGCCTGCGCGCGGCGGATGTCATCCGGCTTCACCGCCCGCCAGTTGGCCGCCAGATGTGTGTTGACCACCGTCAGCGGCGCGTCCCCCGCGGTGGTGCGAACCTCCAATGCAACACGCGGCTCTTCTTTTCCCAGGCGTGGCAGGCGGTGGGCCTTCACCAGCGTGACGGGCTTGCGGGACAACACGGCCAGACCATATTCGCCGCCTTCCAGCGGGATGGTGGGCGCAAACACGTGAAACATCCCCAGCTGGGTGGCCAGCCACTGCGCCTGGTCCACATTGCCACTGCGCGCGGTGTTGCGGTCCACCTCCTGGAGCGCCACCACGTCCGCATTCAGCCGCTTCAGCGTCTCCACCACCGCGGCGCGGTCCAGGCTCAGCGCGGCAATGTTGTAGGTCACCACGCGCACCGCCCCGGCGGGCGGGGCTGGAAGAGCCACCACACCACCGTCCTGCGCTGAAGATTCTGAAACGCCGGCAACCAGCAGGGCCAGCACCAACGGTGCATACGGGACTCGCAGGGCACACCAGGCGCGTACGGAATGGCGCACGGCGTGTGTGGAGCGGCTCAGGCCTCGCCGCTTTCCACCTTGACGGTGGTCTTGGCTTCCTTGCCGGTGTCCCGGTCCTTGGCGCTCATGGTCAGGATGCCTTCGCTGTTGACGTCAAACAGCACGTCCACGCGCACGCTGCCAGACCGGCCGGGCCGCAAACCGGAGAACGTGAACTCCCCCAGCTGCTGGTTCTGCTGCGCCTTCTGGGATTCGCCCTGGTAGATGCGCATGATGACTTCATGCTGGTCATCCTGGGACGTGGTGAACAGCTGGCTCTTCTGGTTGGGCACCGGGCTGTTGCGCTCAAAGATCTTGTACATGGCGCCCTTGGCGTCTTCGATGCCAATGGCCCGGCTGAGCACGTCCAGCAACTGGATGCGCTGGTCCACCGCGTCCGTCTCCAGGCTGTGGGCAAAGATGGCCGCGCCAATGCCCACCGCTTCATCCGGGTTGACGTGTTTGCTGGGGGGCTTGCCAAAAAACTTGAGCACGGCCTCCTGCACCGCGGGCCAGCGCGTCTGGCCGCCCACCAGCAGGATTTCATCCAGCTTGGTCACCGGCAGCTTGGCGTCTTCCAGCACCTGTTTGGTGATGCCAATGGTGCGCTCCACCAGGTGCGCGGTGAGCTCGTTGATCTTCTGCCGGGTGAGGATGAGGTCAATGTCCAGCGGCTCACCTTCCGCCGTCATGGTCACAAACGGGATGTTGAACGGGGCCTCCTGGCGGGCGCTCAGGTCAATCTTGGTGCGCTCGGCCAGGTCCTTGATGCGCTGCATGGCAATGGGGTCTTGCCGCAGGTCCACGTTGTTTTTGGCCTTGAAGTCCTCCAGCACGTAGTCAATGACCGCGTTGTCCCAGTCAATGCCGCCCAGAAAGATGTCCCCGCCGGTGGACTTCACCTCAAAGGTCTTCCCGCGGATTTCAATAACCGAGATGTCAAACGTGCCACCGCCCAGATCATAGATGGCAATGGTCTGGTTGACGTTGCGCTGGACGCCGTAGGCCAGCGCGGCGGCGGTGGGCTCGTTGATGATGCGCACCACCTCCAGGTCAATCATCTTGCCGGCCTCTTTGACGGCCTGGCGCTGGCGGTCATTGAAGTACGCCGGCACGGTGACCACGGCCTTCTTGATGGGCTTTTGCAGGTAATCCGCCGCCACCGTGCGGATTTTGTCCAGGATCTTGGAGGAGACCTGGGTGAGGTTCATGTCATTGCGGCCCAGGCCAATGAGGACGTTGTCCTCGGTGCCGGGCTTCATGTCATAGGCAAAATATTCGCTCATCTTGTTGACCAGCTCACCCTGGAAGGGCTGGCCAATGAGGCGTTTGGCGCCGTAGACGGTCTTGCGGGGGTTGAGCTGCCACTGGCGCTTGGCCTCGTGACCCACCAGCTCATTGCCCTTGTCATCCACCGCGTAGATGGACGGGATGGTGTATTCGCCACCCTTGTAGGGGATGAGTTTGACCTGCCCCTTGTCATCCACCACGGCGGCGCAGCTGTTGGTGGTGCCAAGGTCAATCCCAATAATATTCGCCATGGGTGCACCCATGTCCGGCGGTGATGTTGTGGAGTTCAATCAGGTGTCCCGCGTTTACCTGCCTGGTTTGGAGGCCCCGGATGGCCCCTCCCCAACGCGGAAGACCGCCAGCCGTAGCAGTGCCAAGGCCCCGTCATCAACTGGGAAGGGGCCGGCGGTGTGGGCCACGCCTGGGGCTTTTGACGGCGCCAACGGCAGGGGGATAGGAGGGTGGGCTGTTCCCGGGCAGGAGGGCTCAACAATGAGGCTTTGGCGTCGCAAGGCGGCCGGCGTGCTGGTGGGCGTGGGGCTGGTGGTTGGATGTGAGACACCTGCGGCGGAGCAGAAACCGGCGGCAGCGCCCACCAACGAGCCGGCGGTGCCGCTGGGGGTGACGCATGACCCGCTCAAGGTGGCCCGGCAGATGCGCGTGCTGGATGCGCTGATGGCCCGTGGCGAGGTGAAGGGCAAGGACGAGTTTGTGCGCTTGCAGATGTCTGATCCCACGCGGGTGTGGGAGAAGTTCCTGATGGCCTACGCGCTGGAAGACCGGCGCGTGGCGTGGCGGGAGCTGGACGGCCTGCGCAAGGCGTACCCGGGAAGTGCGTTGGGCTACCTGGGGATCTTCAGCGTGTATGTGGAGTGGAAGCTGGTGGATGAGGCGGTGAAGGCCTTTGATGCCACGCTCAAGCTGGATCCCAAACTGGCGGTGGTCCATGCGCGCATGGGGAACCTGTACGCGGCCAAGGGCAACGTGGAGAAGGCCGCGGCGGCGTATGAAGAGGCGCTCAAGCTGGACCCCGAGGACGGGGACGCCATGCTTGGGAAGGCGCGCCTGGCCAAGGCGGCCAACAAGCCGGATGAAGCGCTGGCGCTGTATGACAAGACCACGGCGTTGTGGCCGGAGAGCCTGGCGGCGGCCAAAGAGCGCGCCGAGCTGTTGGAAGCGCAGGACCGCAAGAAGGACGCCGCACAGGGCTGGTTGTTGACGGCCAAGCTGGAACGGCGGCCGTATGACGCCTACCTCAAGGCGGCGGCGTTGCTGGCGCAGGACGGGGACCGCGCCACGGCGGAGGAAGTCTACAAACAGGCATTGCAGGCCAACCCAACGGACAGCACATTGTTGACCACGCTGGGCAAGCTGGCGGCGGAGCGCGGGGACAAGGAAGGCCAGCGGGCGTATTTTGCGCGCGCGGTGGAAAACCAGCCGGATGACCTGGACCTGCAGCGCGCGCTGGCGTTGGCGTACCTGGAGAAGGGTGAAAACGCCGGGGCCGAGCGCCACCTGCAAGAGGTGCTGCGCCTCAAGCCCGAGGACCAGGAAGCGCACGTGGCCCTGGCGCGCATGTACATGGCGGCGGGCAAGATCAAGGAGACCATGGAGCACCTGGAAGAGGCCGCCAAGGTGGGGCCGCTGGATGACCAGGCCGCGGCCATGCGCGAATCCCTGCAAAAGAAGCTCATGCTCCCGTTGACTGCGCCCACCGGCAAGGACCCGCAAAAGGTGTTTGATGCGGCGCTCAAGTCCATTGTGGCGGCGTACAAGCTGCGGCTGAAGGAGAACCCCAAGCTGTCCGGCGGCGTCACGGTGGAGGTGGAAGTGGATGAAGCCGGCGCGGTGAAGGTGGCGCGGCTCAAGGAAGATTCGCTCAAGGATGAGCTGTTGCTGGCCAACATCTATTTCACGGTGAAGATGGCCAAGTTCCCCGCGGGGAAGAAGTCCAGGTACAGCTACCCCATCACGTTTGCGGGCAAGGGGAAGAAGGGCAAGTAACCATGGCAAGGCAATTGAGCGTGGCGGTGGTGGGTGCCACCGGCGCGGTGGGCCGGGAGATTCTCTCCATCCTGGAGGAGCGCAAGTTCCCCGTCAGGGACCTCAAGCTGCTGGCGTCCTCACGCAGCGCGGGGCAGCGTCTGGAATACGCCGGCAGTGACGTGCCGGTCTCCACGCTGGACAAGGACAGCTTCAAGGGCGTGGACCTGGTGCTCTCCTCGCCGGGGAGCAAGGTGAGCGCGGAGTTTTCTCCCATTGCCGCGCGCGAAGGCGCGGTGGTGGTGGACAACACCAGCCACTGGCGCATGGACCCGGAAATCCCGCTGGTGGTGCCGGAGGTGAACCCGCACGACATTGGGATGTTTGTGAAGCGGCGCATCATTGCCAACCCCAACTGTTCCACCATCCAGATGGTGGTGGCGCTCAAGCCCATCCATGACGTGGCGCGCATCCGCCGCATTGTGGTGAACACCTACCAGGCGGTGAGTGGCGCCGGACAAAAGGGCATGGCCGAGCTGGAAACGCAGGTGCGCCAGCTGTTCAACAGCAAGGACGTCACCCAGGAGCTGTTTCCCAAGCGCATGGCGTTCAACCTCATCCCCTGCATCCCCCAGAAGGACGCGTTCCTCCCGGATGGCACCACCACCGAGGAGCAGAAGATGGTGGATGAGACCCGCAAGATCATGGGGGACCCCAGCATCAAGGTGCACGCCACGTGCGTTCGGGTGCCGGTGTTCAATGGCCACAGTGAGAGCATCAACATTGAGCTGGAGCGCCCGTTGACGGCGGAACAGGCGCGCGAGCTGCTGCGCAAGGCGCCGGGCGTGGCGGTGCTGGATGAGCCGGAGAAGATGTTGTTCCCCACGCCCATGGACGTGAGCGGGGAGGACCTGGTGCTGGTGGGCCGCATCCGCCAGGACACCACGGTGCCGCACGGTCTTTCCATGTTTGTGGTGGGAGACAACCTGCGCAAGGGCGCGGCGCTCAACGCCGTGCAGATTGCGGAGGTGCTCCAGAAACAATACCTCTGACGTCGTCAAAAAAATAGTCAGGGGTTTCTTCAGGTGCCGGCCATGCCCTCATCCGCGTTCAAACGCTTGAGGCCGCGTGCGCGGAAGTAGAGCGCACCCACGGCCATGAGTCCCAAAAAGATGCCGGACAACATCAGGTTGTAATACACCATGGCCACCAGGCAGCCGGCGGAGAGCACCAACGCCACCGCCGGGAAGAACGGGTAGAGCGGCGCTTTGAACGGGCGGGGCAGGTTGGGGCTCTTCCGCCGCAGCTGGAAGAGGGAGGCCATGCTCACCAGGTACATGAGCACCGCGCCCAGCGCGGAGAGCGTGATGACCTGGTCGGTGGTGCCGCTGACAATGGACAGCAGGCCAATGACGGTGGTGACCAGCACCGCCACGTGCGGTGACTGGAAACGGTTGGTGCGGGTGAGTGCCATGGGCAGCAGCCCGGCGCGGGCCACCGCAAACAACTGGCGCGAGGCACCAATGACAATCCCATTGAGTGACGCCACCAGGCCAAAGACCCCAATGCCGGCAAAAATCTTGTTCCATGGATTGGTTTCACCCAGCGCCATTTGCACCGCACGCGGAATGGGGAAGTCAATTTGCGCCAGGGCTTGCCAATCTCCGACGCCACCGGCGGCCAACATGACGCCCAACGCCAGCACCACCAGCGTGAGGATGCCGGAGATGTAGCCGCGTGGGAGGTCCCGGTTGGGGTTGACCACTTCTTCGCTGGCCATGGCCACGCCTTCAATGCCCAAGAAGAACCAGATGGCAAAAGGGATGGCCGCAAAGATGCCCGGCACACCTCCCTGCCAGGCGTTGTGCATGAAGTTCTCGGTCTTGAAATGCGGCGCGGTGACGCCCATGAACACGCACAGTTCGGCCACCGCCAGCAGGGTGACGGCCAGCTCAAACTGCGCGGTCTGTTTCACGCCCCACAGGTTGAGCACGCCAAACCCAATGACCGCCACCGCGGCCAGGCCAGCGGCGGGGAGGTCCGGAAAGACCACGGTGATGTATTTCCCCACGGCAAACGCAATGGCCGGCGGGGCAAAAACAAACTCCACCAGCGTGGAGAAACCGGCCACAAAGCCACCCCACGGGCCAAACGCATGGTGCGCATACGTGAACGGTCCGCCGGCGCTGGGGAGCGCGGTGGTGAGCTCGGTGAAGCTGAAGATGAACGTGGTGTAGAGGATGGCCACCACCACGGTGGCCACCAGAAAGCCCATGGTGCCTGCCTGGCCCCACCCGTAGCTCCAGCCAAAGTACTCACCGGAGATGACCAGACCTACCGCCAATCCCCACAAGTGCATGGGGCCAAGGCTCTTTTTGAGGTGGGGGGAGGACATGGCGGCGCTTGTAGTCCGCCGGCGGGGGGCGCGGCCACGTTTCGTTGACAGTGGGTGGAGGGATTCCTATGTCACCCCACCGCGTCGGCCCGTCGTTCTCCGCGTCAGGAGGCCTTGGGTCTGGTGGCGGCCGGGAGTGCTCATGTTCGGCTTTGGCAAGGACAAGAAGAAGGATGGTTCCGCTGGCACGGGGACGCCACCGGAGAAGCTGCAGGAAGCCCTGGCGGCAGACCTGGCCAAGGTGATGGACCCGGACATGAAGCGCGAGCTGCAGAGCCTGGGGGGCATTCGCGACCTCAAGGCCACGCCGGAAGAAGTGTCCTTCACCCTGGAGCTGCACCTCCACAACCCGCCGCACCTCCAACAACTGCAGGACGAGCTCAAGAAGGTCATTGCCAGTCACGCGCCCGACGCCAAGGCCAACATCACCATGGCGGGGAACGTGCGCGCCGCCGGCGGTGGGGCGTGGAACAAGGTGGGTGTGCCCGGCGTGAAAAACGTCATCCTGGTAGGCAGCGGCAAAGGTGGCGTGGGCAAGTCCACCGTCGCCAGCAACCTTGCAGTGGCACTGGCCAAGGACGGCGCGGCGGTGGGCCTGCTGGACGCAGACATCTACGGCCCCAGCCTGCCCACCATGTTTGGCCTCAACAACGGGACGCGGCCCACCTCCAAGGACGGCAAGACCATGGAGCCGCTGGACCGTTACGGCGTGAAGCTCATCTCCATTGGCTTCCTCACCGACGCCAACACCCCCATGGTCTGGCGCGGTCCCATGGTGGCCAGCGCGTGCATGCAGCTGTTCAAGGACGTCAACTGGGCGCCGCTGGACTACCTGGTGGTGGACCTGCCGCCGGGAACCGGTGACATCCAGCTTTCACTCAGCCAGCAGATTGCGGTGGCCGGCGCGGTGCTGGTGACCACCCCGCAGGATGTGGCCCTGGCAGACGTGGTGCGGGCCAAGAGCATGTTTGACAAGGTGGGCATCCCCACGCTGGGGCTTGTGGAGAACATGAGCTTCTTTGTGTGTGATGGCTGCAACAAACGGCATGAAATTTTTGACAGCGGTGGCCAGCGCAACGCGGACCGTCTTTCGGTTCCGTTCCTGGGCGCGTTGCCGTTGGAGACGCCGGTGCGCCAGGGCGGTGACGAGGGAACCCCGGTCGTCGTTCGCAATCCCTCCAGCGCGGCGGCGGTGGGTTTGCGTGAGGTGGCCCAGCAGGTGGCGCTGCGCATTGCGCTGCTGGCGGTGGATGCCCCGCGCGAGGAGCCGCCTCCGCCCAAGGAGCCGGGGAAAAACCCGTTGTTGCGCGTCATGAACTGAACTGAGCATTGTCGGCGGGGGAGTGATGCGTCACCTGGTGTGGCTGTTGATCCTGGGTTCCTCCCCGGCGTGGGCGTTGTCCGAGGAGGACTACGCCGCGCAGCGCAGCGCCCTGGCGCAGCCGTACTATTTCAACAACCGGCGCATGGAGACGGTGGACGGCGTCAAGGGTGTGGCGCTGAGCAGCGTGTCCTTCCCCTCCAGCAACAATGACGTGGCGGTGATCATCCTGGGTGGCCGCACCGAGGCGCACATCAAATACGCCGAGGTGTTCTACGACCTGCGGGACTGGGGCTATTCGCTCTACAGCTACGATCACCGCGGGCAGGGCTTTTCAGAGCGCATCCTCAAGGACAACATCCAGAAGCAGCACGTGGACAGCTTTGATGACTACGTGGAGGACCTGCGGCGCTACGTGGACGGCGTGGTGCGCCGCAACAACCACCGCAAGGTCTTCATCCTGGCGCACTCCATGGGTGGGCTGGTGGCCACGCGTTACGCCCAGCAGTACCCACGCGGCGTGGATGGCCTGGTGCTCAGCTCACCCATGCACCGCTTCTACACGCGGCCATTTCCGGAGCCGGTGGCCTACGGGCTGGGGTGGTACGGCGTGCTCACGTTCCAGGGGGATGCATACGGGTTGAGCCAGGGGGACCGCGGTCCGTCAGATTTTGACACCAACCGGGTGACCCGCAGCCGCGCGCGTTTTGAGTTCAATGAGGGCCTTTTGGAGGAGAACCCCGGCCTCAAGATGGGCGGGGTGACCTACCAGTGGGTCCAGCAGGCGTTTGGCGCGGCCAGCGCGGCGCGCGGTGACGCCGAGAAACTCCAGGCGCCGGTGTTGCTGTTCCAGTCCGGGGATGACCGGGTGGTGCGCAACGACGGGCAGGACACGGTGTGCCAGGGTGCGCGGGATTGCCGGAGTGTGCTGATGGACGGCGCGCGGCATGAGCTGATGATGGAGACCGACGCCACGCGCAACGCGGTGTTGGAGCAGGCCCACGCGTTTTTTGAGGAGCAGCGCAACGCGCCGCCCTGGGAGGAACAGGCCGCGGGGTGCAACAGCATGTCCCGCCCGGATGGGGTGGTGCTGGGATTGGTGCTCTTGGCGCTTGGCCGGCGGCGCGTGGGACGGGCTCCGGCAGCATGGGCTTGCGCAACCGGGCGGTCCCAGGCGTAGGCTTGCAGTCCACATGAACATTGCCGTCTATCCCGGTTCGTTTGACCCGCTCACCAACGGGCACGTGGACATCATCCAACGCAGCCTGCGCCTGTTTGAGCGCGTGGTGGTGTCGGTGGCGCACAACACGGCCAAGAGCTCGCTGTTCACCATGGAGGAGCGCAAGGCGCTCATCCTGCAGTGCGTGAATGACCCGCGGGTGGAGGTGGATGCGTTCTCCGGGTTGTTGGTGGACTACGCCAAGAAGCGCGGCGCGGTGGCGGTGGTGCGCGGCCTGCGGGCGGTGAGTGATTTTGAGTACGAGTTCCAGATGGCCAACATGAACCGCAAGCTGTCCCGCCAGGTGGAGGCGGTGTTCCTGATGACCAACGAGGAGAACTTCTACATCTCCAGCCGCCTGGTCCGGGAAGTGGCCACGTTTGGTGGTGACGTCAGCGGGCTGGTTCCGGCGCCGGTGCTGGTGGCGCTCAAACAAAAACTTCCGCAGCCCCCCAAGGTCTGAGCGGTGTGGCGGCGGCTGCTGCCACTGGGCGTGACGGTGGTGCTTCTTGCCTGGCTGGCCGCCCAGTGGATGTGGGGGCCGCGCCACTATGATCCGCTGTTGACGGGGGAGAGCGGCGCGGCGCCCGCGGCGTTGGACCTGCCGTGCCTGGGCAACATCATCACGGCGGATGAAGGCCTGCGGGACCAGGCGTTTGCCGGGGCGGTGATCCTGGTGTGCCACCATGATCACACCGGGGCGTTGGGTGTGGTGCTCAACCGCGTTGGAGAACGGCACGTGCGCAGCGTGGTGCCACACGCGCCGGTGGAAGCCGGCCGGGCACGCTGGGGTGGGCCGGTGGGGCGGGGTGGCGGGGTGGTG
>Ga0154020_10000494_pt1 | contig 48006 bp, 56 predicted proteins | sample Klosneuvirus_201_FD_109709 | JGI IMG/M metagenome (GOLD analysis project Ga0154020, IMG submission 109709) | Active sludge microbial communities from wastewater, Klosterneuburg, Austria - Klosneuvirus_20160825_MG | ecosystem: Engineered > WWTP > Aerobic digester > Activated sludge | place... | reverse complement strand
CGATTGGTTGATGTGCCGATGTCGTATGTGTTGTCTGCTGCAAAGATAATATCTCGCGTGGTCAGTGTTCCAGTTAGTGTGCCACCCGATAACGCAATATATTGGCTATTGTGATTGTGACCAACAAGGCTAACATCAACCCCGTCCACCGTGATTCCACCGATGGCGTCAATTGTTCCCTGCACCGTGAAATCGTGAGTCACATTAACACGTTGCGCAGCAGGACTGGCAATAATCTCTAACCCAGTAGGTGACGTATCGGGATCAATTAACAAGCTCACATAGCGACTGGTAGTCACAGTTCTGCTTAGCAAAGCAGCGTCAACCGTACTCCAGTTGCTTGAACTTCTGAACGCAATGGCGTTACCTGTCGCCCATCCCGTCGATGAGTTCATTAACAACCATAAGCCTGTGCTATCTAATCCAATCGTGCCACCAGCGGCATACAGTTTGCCATCAACAGCACTAGCGTACCACTGTTCGGTTGTGCCATCTGCGCCCAATCCGCGAAGTTTTGTTCCGCTCCATTCAAGATGAGCGCCAGATGATCCGCCAAAATAGAACTGCCCAGACGACGCAATCCAAGCCTTCCAAGTAGATCCATTAAAGTAACCGAGATGGGTAGGAGTTAGGTATAAGCCAGCGCTAGATGGTGCGTCACCGAAACGAGTAGGAACACTATTGAGATTGGTTCCCCATGTAGCACCCACGGTGGCATTGGATTGAATGCCCGTTAGCTTCGTACCCTCTGTATCGTTGATGTCACTTAATTCAGTTGGTTTATCCGTCAGATTAGAGTAACCGGTGCTGCCTGCCTTGACCACAATCTGCCCATACACCGTGACCGTAGAAGCATAGGACGCACTACCAATCGTCACGTTGCCAGTTGTGCCATCGAAGGAAAAGCCGGTTGTAGTGACGCTGGTAACGTTTGTGCCTAGTTTTAGGCTACCATCAACAGAAGACAAATCAACCGTTTTACTATTTGACGCATTGTACATGTGCAGATCGATGCCTTGCATCCTAAATGCTGAGTCATCTGCGACAAGAAAACGCGTCGTACTAAGTCCTGGTTGAATCCAGATGCCATCACCTGATGGTGAGTAATATGAGTTGCCAACACCGCTATCTAAATCACCGATGGCGACTAGTGTCTTGCGTGTATTTGTATCATACGGACCGGTCGCACCATCCCAACGCATCAACTTGAGATATGGCGAACCCGATTCATCAACCGTTGATAGAGCAATAACCGCTTGACCAGATTGACCCCAGTCAATGGCGATACGTCCTTTCTTTAGAATAATTGGCGATCCGACCGTTGACACACTGCCAACTTTATGGGTATATGTCCAAGACTGCTCATCGGCTGTCTCACTAGGTGTGTAACCAGAAACAGTACCCCAATGGTATGCGATGATGAGACTTGTTCCTCGGTCAATCTGCTGGAACATAATCCAGTCGCCATTGGAAAAGATTGCCCCTGGCATCGCGGGTGAATCTTCAAACGTTGCGATAGCTGTACCATTAATCGCATCAGGAATCGTAAAATCAGCCGCTAAAATACCGTATGATTTCGCCCATAGTTGATTTCCACGATCAACGCGTGTCTCATCAGCGACAAATATCTTGACCGCAAGTGAATCCGCTTGGATTTCACCGATGGTGAGAACGGATACGCCAATCCCCACATTGGAAACCTGTTTTTCATTAATCTGAAAACCAGCAATAGGAAACGCGCTATTGAAGTTAACAGCCTTTATGGTTTGGCTCTGCGGGAAAAGCACTACGCCAGCGGGATCAATTGTGAGATCGCCGGTGGTTGTGGTTAGCAGTGGAGAAATTAAACTGGTTGTGGCGCGGACTGAACCAGTTGCATCAACCTCATAGGTTGGCGCGTTGTTTAGTACGCCAAGTTTGCCGGTACTTGTTAGGGTAAATTTTGTTCCAGCAATAAACGTCGCATTGTCCATCGTTCTGGCAACATCGCCGGTTGAAACATGAAACACTACATCTATTGCGCTGCTACTATTGCGAATGAGTAGTGTAGCGGTGTCGTTATTGCCAACATTACCTATATCCCAAACACTAGTGCTTCTGTTCCATCGTGCATTATATCCGATATTAGCTCTGATATAGCCGATAGTTGCATCCTGAACATTCTGTAGTACAGCCCCAACATTCGCTGTAGAACTATAGGTAGCACGGACAGTATCCACCACTCGAACCACGTCTGTAGCGGGATCGATCAGCAAATCCGCCGATTGTGTGGTAATCAGTGGGCTATCCAACACGGAGACATATAAATCACCAGCGCTACCAGACCGCAAAATCGTGTTGACGTTTTGATCGCCACGGTATGTCGTCGGCAACACACCGAGTGTATCGTTAAATTGCAAACCAATTACTGAAAGTTGTGCGCCTGTCGCGCTGTGATGTAATGGATCGGTGATATTGTGTAGCTTTGTATGATGAGCGTCTGGATTAGCCGCATGAACAGAAATGTCAATCCCATCGATTGTCACACCGTTAACAACTGCTAGATTACCTTCAAGTTGACGTGTGCCATCAGCGCGCAAGTAAACATCCGATATAACTGAACCACCTATCCCTGTTGATGTACCCGATGAACGCGCTGATCCTACACCGGTTTGCGAACCGGACGGGGCATATATCGCTGATGCAAGACGACCAACATTAATAACATCAACCGCAGATCCAATCTCAGCCGTAAATGTTGCGGCGGAATAGGTGCCATTATTTGAAACTAACCCGTTCCCAATCACCGCAACGGTGTCAACATTTTCGACACCAGCATATTTCTCGCTCAATTTGCGCTTGAGTGCTTTTGTGGAAATACGCGCCTTGGCGACACTAGCCGCCTTAGCTTGCAGTTGGGATTGTGTAATAGCCATCAGTTTTGTTCTCGCCCAATTTCAGTCATGGTAAGAGTGGTTGTGCCGATATTATTCTCGATCATTTGATCGACTGCTGTAACTACATAAATCCGATCCATCTCTGGCATAGTCGGATTTATTTTCCATTGCACACGATGGATTTCACCTGGAACGATAAAAGGATCGAATTCGGCGCAGGAAACAACAATCGTGTACGGGTAGCGACCTTGGTAGAACCTACGCTTTGCCGCTAGAGTCGCCGCTGTTTCTGTCGCATAGACGTATGGTCCGATCTCTGCTACTGACCCAATCAGATCTGGCGTAGCCGGATAATTAACAGTTCCTTCGTCTGCCTTGCTGTTCAATTCCCATTTCAAGCTAACTTGAGACACCCCGTTTGTATTTGCCCAAACAGGTTCAATCGACACAGCATTCGCCTTTGTCCATGTGCGCGTCGGTGAAAAGGTCGGCGTAACCCATGTGTTGTCGGGTGTGATTATAAACTTGCTATCTAACTTGCACTCAATCCGATGAGACGTGTACTCCATCAGATCAGAAACAAGCGCCCACGCGTTCCCCTTCGCTGTTTCCCCATCTGGCACAGGATCGGTCACTGCCGTTCTATCGACCGATCCGACTGGCATATGAGCGTCACGAAGAATGATGTACACTAAATCACCAACGGTTTCTTCACCTTTTAGCCAGTTGGCTCCATACTGTTCAGGATCAGCCCACGCCTTAATCTGATTGATACGTGGACGCGCCGGATCTGTCGTCATCTGGTTAAATTTGAAAATGAAATTTTTGATTCTACGCGTCGTGAACGTGGCTGAGTATGACGAAGCCGACCCATCGAGTACATTGTGGAGATTGACATAATCCTCTTGCCAATCGTCCTGATCTGGTGTTCTTGCCTCAATGAGATTGGACACCCATAACTCAAAATTCTTTGGATAAATTGTGCCATTCTGTCGGAACCATTGGATCTTGTTGATCGGCGGACCGTCTGTGGCAAAATTGTTCAGCGGATCGATAAAGTAAATTTCGTCATCTTTTCTATGGATTGCCGCAGTTGAGCCGTCAATCCCACGTCCTGACAAGTAGACGCCGGTTTCAACTCTGCTTGAATACGACATTACCTCATCGCCAATTTTAATTTTTCCCGATGTCGGTAATCCAGCGGTAGATGGACCACTAGCGTCATTGATAGCTAACAATCCACCGACACCAGGAACAGATGCGGTTATGTCACCTGGAAGTTTTAACCCGATCCCAGGTAACTCAATCTTTATCCACGGTGCATTTTCATCAGAGTGAATTTCATAGCCGAAATGTTGTCGATCTGTAACTAACTCCCAGTAACCAGCGGCATTTGAGGGAACTGGTGACGGATTATAAATATAATTAAGCGTTTGACATTTCCCTGGAACTGGTAGTGTCGGTCCATCCCACTGCCGTTCTGTTGGAGACAGATCCTCATGCAATACACCACCGTAGGCATCACCCCAGCGGACACGCGCCTGCCAGAGATTGAGTTGACCAAGACGCATCCACAACTCGCCACCCTCTGGTCTAATATATTGGAAGAACTCTTTGTTCTCTTGAATGATGGCGTGTTCGGATAGTGGATTTTGTGCTGTGTACGCTTCTTCGCTTTCACAGAGAATAATCCTATCCATCTCTGTGGCATCCATGTCGGTTAAAATCCAGCCATATGACGCATTTTCGTCGTACTGACCGTTAATCATGCCGCCAATCGCTGTCCAGATAGATTGACCTCTGAACGTGCCTGTCAACATCGTCAACTCAATCCATCGTGAACCAGGAATACTACCGACAGGGGGATTGAAGTACAACTGAGAAAAGCGTAATCCACCGAAATTAACACTATCGGTTATGTTATAGTAGGGATCGTTATCGTTATCGCCAACCAATCTCTCAGCGATCCATAATGTGCTTTCTTTGTCATCAATCGTACTTTCCGCGTCGAAGGATGGATTGGCTGCTGTAAAGTCACCGCTAGGACGTTCTTTACATGTGCCAGTTAACGCCTGCGATCCTTGCGCTGATCCATTTTTAGCCATGTCTAAATCACCCGACTTATATGGACCGACTTCAATCTTCGCGGCTATATCTGCGCTACAAATTACCTTAACCGTCCACTCTCCATAATTTTGATAATCGTCTTTCCCTTGTGGTGAGTCGAAGAAACCGACCAGATAATTGGTAAAAAACACCGAAGGATCTGTGCGCATTTGAATCACGACCACATGATTATTGCGTAGCGCCACAGTAGGGATATTGACACCAGCAATGTCAGCATTCCAGGTGATTGAAGCCCAGTCATCACTCATTTGGCGAGTGACATGTAGCTTCCCATCGTTATCCTTAATCTCCCACCACATTAGAACGTCAGCAGGAGATGAATGGACGCCACTATGTTCTCGTTTCGCTGTTGGTTCCCTAGTCAACCCAGTTAGTGTATCGCCACCCTTTCCTGTGTAAGTGACATATTCCCAACCTTCGCCCGAACCAAATGGACCAACCCATGCGCCACCTTTGGTCGGAAAGGCGTTCGCGTTGACAAGTGTCATGGATGTACCAGACGCGGATAAATTAGCGTCAAGCAGGGACTTAACGCTAAAAGATGAGGCTACACCGGATGTTAACTGGCTCCAGTCGTAGTAATCTAGATCATCAGGATCGCGAAATGGTGGACCAACATAAATACGCCACTGGACAAATTCTAAAGTCATGCGATTTGTTCAATCTCCAGCGTAACGCCTTGGTAGCGATTACCTGACCAGCGTTCCCATGTCGGTCGTTGGACAATGCAAGCTGTGTAATCAGTCAATACATTCTGATGGTTGTATGTGCGTAAGGCAGGACTGCCACTGATTGACTTGGTAGCAGCACCGCCGAGTACCGTTGTCAGCAGGAAATTCATTTCTGACTGACTTAGGCGCGTCCATTTCCAAGTGAGCTTAGAGAAGCCAGCGACGATAGCTTCTCCAAGCCCGTTTTTACGGATAACCTGTGGTGGTTCAAAGGTGTATGAACCCCGCCCGTCCATCGAAGCTGGAAATGCGGTTAGTGTTCCGCCTATTCTGATTCTGATCCCTGTATCTGCCACTATTTCAACCCTTCGGTCACTGTCTCTGTCACTTTTTGCGCGATACCATTGACGATGATGTCACCGATTGGAGATCGCTTCATGCGGTCTGCTGCGCCTGCTAGAATTGCGTCCATTGCACTACCGCCGATATCAAACAGGCGACTGTATGTTTCTTCTGTGCCAAATGCTGTTTGCAAATCTGCTACAACCCCGTCCGCTATGCCACCAAACGGATGATCTTCCATCCCGAAGCCGATATAGCTGGCGATCCCATCACCCATTGCCATCAGCGTTTCGGTGATTGTTCCCGCAGAGAATTGTGTACGCAGGTTCTCAATCATGTCAGCAGACAACTTCTGATTTTGTTGATTGATGAACTCCATTGAGAATAAGCTACCAGCACCATCTGCAATACCCTGATTTTGTTGTTCCTGCCCTTGCTGATCCTGTTTGGGTGCTAATGACGCAATGAAGGATTGAGACATGATCTGCGCAATACCACTGCCTTGCCCTTTAAACTGCTTCATACGGGCTTGCAACTGCCCTCCTATAGCGTCAAATACCGCTTGTCCCATGTCCAACTTATTTTCGGCGTAATCGTATTCGATAAAACCTGTGGCAATTGTTCCTGCTACGGTGCCGCCGTTGCTCTTAAACGTATCTGTTTTTTCACTGAGTTGCTTCGTGATAGTGGCGATCATGTCGTCGGCAAGGGTTGTTGCATTGCCCTCTTTATCCACCGAAGTGAAGTTAAATCCCGATATACCACCCTGAATACTTGTGGCAATCAAAATGCCGCTGTTGTAGAACATATTTTGTTTAGCGGTAATCTGCCCGTTGATCTTTGTAACCAGATCGTCGCCTATAGTATTTAGCGCGTTCCCATTTGCGTCACGCTTCGTGAAGTCGTAAGATCCAATCCCATCACCTAGCATTTGAGCGATAGCAGCGCCCTGACCCTTAAACTTACCCTGCACCGATTGCAACGCTGTACCTATCGCCGTTGCTACAGTCTCCCCTGTATTAGCCAAGATGCTCACTGGGACGATCAGTGTACCGATTGAGTCTTTTAGCGTTTGGATAGATTCGGGTGGAACAGTCAACCCTTTAATCGTGGCATCAACCTCGATGGGTGTTTCTGGTGTCTTGAATGTAGCATTTAACTCAATATCGCCAGTTGTAATGTTTCCATTTGTCTTGACGTTGGTTGCACCAGGAATAGTAGCCGGATTCACCGCTGGACCCTGTGCTGGCTTCTTTTGACTTTCACCACTTGCCCACTGATCAACCCACCCGTTGAATTGTTCAATGGTAGCGTTAGCCTGCCCGTACATGGCGTTCTGTAGGTTTTGTTGCCCTTGTCGTGCGTTTTCCTCTGCCACTTTCTGTTGCTGGATCACATTCTGATCGACTAAACCGGTGTTGTCTTTATTAGAGAATAGCTCCCCTGTAGCAACTTTTTGATCGAAGAGTTTCAAGATCTCATCTTCAGTCTTGCCAGCAATATCAGTACCGATTTTTGCCAACGCCGCTTTCGCCTGCTCAACCGATACCTGTAAAGCACCATTCATCCATGTCGTGTCGGCAAATGTAGCCTTAACTGCCTCTACTGTACCAGCGCTTGCGCCGCCACCACCACCTCCGCCACCTTTCATGGCTTCGGCTGCGGCTTCATCGGCTTTCTTTCTGACATCCTCTTCCGAACCAGGCTCGATTACATAGGATTTACCTGTTTCCGTCTCAATCACCTGACCGAAATATTTCAGCAGATTTTCCGTGCCTAGCTTGATCTTGTCCTCTAATCCCTTTTGGAACTTGACAGCTTCCTCATTCATGAATAGAGGAATGTTTTCCGCTGCCGCCCATAGCGATTGATTATTCCACGCCTCCTCAAACTTTGCTAAGACAGCCTCTTTATTGCCACCTGAATCTAAGCCAGCGCGTGCCAACCCCGCACGAGCATCTTCAATCGACACACCTTGCCAGTCTTTACCATTGGTCACTTCGTCACGTAATCGACGGATATACTCGTCAACCTTATCGACGTAAGCGCCAGCCTTCGCCGCTTTCATGTCTCCCTCAGTGACATCGGTTGTCTTAAATAGACCAGGGATTTTCTTTAGCGTATCCTCAAATTTCTTGGCAGCATCTTCCCAAATCTTCTCCGATGCTTTAGCTGCTTGTTCAATCGACTTGCCAGCCGACTTCGCACTCTTAATCTGCTCTTGGCGCACACGTTCGTTTTCGTTGCGCCGATCAGCGGCAACAAGACCAGATCCCTGCATTGCGCCAACGCGGAACCCCATCGTTCCACCGAATTGCGCCTTTAATCCAGCAACCATAGCCATCGCGTTGCCAAAGGCTGATTGAATCTGCGCAGCAGTTAACCCTGCTTGCGATCCGACCGTTACGAGTTCCCCCGTTAAAACGGACAGTTTGCCAGCAAAGATTTCACTACTGATCGCTCCCGTAGCGTGCGCCGCTTGCAACTCAATGATCTGCTGTAATAGCGTTGCCGCTGCCGGATTAGTCGCGAAAAATTGTTCACCCAAAGCGCCAACAGCCTGCGCATAAAAGCCAGTTTCACTTGCTGCTAGATTTGATATTTGGGCATAATATTCCGCTTGCGCGATCTGTTCCTCTGTAGCAAAACCTGCGGCATACATCTGCTCCTGAAGATTCGCTGCTTGATTAGCTAAATCATCAAACCCAGACAAGCCACCAGCGGATACAGCGTCCAGATTGAGGATCGCCGTGGACAATTCATTGGCTGAATTGATTGTGTCGCTGGTAGCGTTAACCTCGATATTTTGCATCTCACGATTAACAGACTTGATCGATTCCTCGTACATCTGTTCTGTCAATATTCCAGACTCACGCGCCGCTTGAAGTTCATACTGTTTCGCGATTAGTGCGGCGTAGGTCTCGTTGACTTGCGCAAGATTTTGTTGAGTAGTTATGTCTCCTGTACTTGGCTGAAAACCTTGACCTTGCGCTGTTTTAGCGGCATACGATGCGCCCGCAGTGTCTTTCTCATTCAACATGCCAGTTGTCAGAAGTTCGTCTTTATACTTCTGTAACTGTGACATCAAATCATCAACAAACTTACTTTTACCCTCCTTGTTGATCAGCGCCGTTAGCCCAGCATCGATTTGGCTGAGGAGATTATTGAAGTCACTAGCTCTTTTTTCGGCTAACCCTTGCACCTGTGTTCTGATTTGAGCAATTGATGCATCATATTGCGCTGTGTCAATCTTTCCACTAGCTAAGCCTGAATTCAAGGCGAGAACCATGTCAATCAGTGATTGAGCCTGTTTGCTGGACTCGACAAAGTTTGATCCAAGCAGTGCTACCATTTCACTCTGAAATTGGAAGACAGTCCCAGCACGCTTGCTAGCTGCAACCAGATCTCCTAATCGCTTAGTCTCATCGTCTGATAGCTCGCCTTCCTCCATCTTTTTCGTGATGATCTTCTGTAACTCATCTGCATACTCTTCCAGCCCACCAGCGTTAAGTGCTTTGACTGCTTCTGAGGATGAACTAACTTCCTCCATGTACAAGCTAAGCTTCTCCGCTGCCGCGGCTTCCTTCTCGCGTTGCGTTGCTGCTAGTTTCTGGTTTGATTGCTTTTCAAAGTACTGGTCTCGTACATCACCCAACTCTTGATATTTAGCGATTAGCTCGTCAACCTGACTTTGTTCAACCGATCCCATGTCGCTATTGTAGGCAGACGCGATCTCTGCAATCATCTTTGTTGCGTCAGGTAGCATCTCTGCCGCACCTGGAATCCCCAGTGCGGCGTCGGCTTGAAGCTTGTTATATGTATCTTTAGCCTTCTCCATCAACTTAATCTGACTATCCATGTAATCAGGCGTGTACCCCAGCAGTGACGATGCTGCGGCTCCTATTGGATTCGGATTATTTTTGATCTCGTTAGCGTCTTTAATCGCCTTATCTAGAACATCATTTGCTAGGTCGATATTGTCCGTATCGAAAAGACTGATGTTCACTTGTTTGGCGATATCAACAACCGAGCCTAGATCCAGCGATTCCCACGATACACCGTTTATCTCATTTGCCACGTTCTTGGCGTTTTGTAGCGCGCGTTCTAACGACTGCTCTGCTCCTGGCACACCATTCTCTACCGCCTGTTGTGCTTTATCTAGCTCGCCTTGCGCATCTTCTAGATCTTTTAAGCTAGAGGTTAACTTGTCTTTGTCCCATCCGAGCAGGCTAGTTAATCCAGCACTTAATGGATTATCGCGTAGCTGTTTAACATCAGCCATCGTGTCTTTCACGAGAGTTCTTGTTGTCTCTACATCCTCGACGTTGAACAAATTAACATCGACAAGTTTGAGTAGAGTTGCAGCATCACTAGCAAACTGATCAACCGATAACCCGATTTTCCCTGTGCCTGTCGATAAATCATTCCACGCAACCCTGAGTTTTTCTAGACCAGTAGCCGCTGCCTCAGATGATTGTACGAGTTCCCCATATTTTTCATTTAGCTTTTCAACCGAAGCCATGTAGAATAACTGATTATCGTTCAACTCACCATGAGTTTTCTTCAGTTGCTCCATGCGTTCTTTTACTTCTGTCACGCTAAGACCCAATTGATCCAAGCGCCGATAAGACATATTGGCAGAAGCAAGCGCCAACTCCGTAATAGCAGACTGCACATCGTGAATAACCGGAGACACAAGGGCGACACCACGAGCAGCAACAACAAGTCTCTCAAATTCCTTGCCGCTACTAGCTAATCCTAGCGCCATTGCTTGATTAGCAATCTGCATAGCCCCTAGTCGATCAACTGTACCACCTGCCGCACTACGAATTGAGCCAACCGCTACAGCCGCTTTTTGACTACTACCAGCTAATTCGACAGTGGCAACTCTTGCGCGTCTAATTTTTGTGTCATATTCCGCCATCCCTACCGCAGCGTCTAATATCCACTTCGATCCCATGATTGTGGCATACCCTGACGCAAACCCCTTGCCAGCGGTCAACAATTGCTCGAATGGGCTTTTAATGGGTGTCACATTTTGGAGAGTAGACATCTGCTGCTGGAGCGGATTAATCTGTTGCTGATAAGCCTGACGCAACGCTGATACCTGTTGTTTTGCGGCATCTAGCTCAGTGGCGTATTGCCCCCTAGTTGCGGCGACGCGTCGTTGTAATTCAGATATCTTCGCATCTGTCGCTTCTCGCTCAACTCCAATTTGTTCATTTGCCGCCAGTTTTAGCTCAGCCATCTGAGTACGATTAGGCTTGGTTGCAGCGCTACGCTCTCGTTGTAATCTACTGAGATTGGATTGCGCTTCCCCCATCAATTGCTGATTGGCTCGTTGCACATAATCAATTTCGCTCTGCAATAGTCGCTTTTTCTCGTCCAAAGCAGAACGTGTCATACTGATTTCTTGCGAACGAGATGCGCGCTCTTTTTCAATGCGCTTACGTAACTCAGCCGATTGCTGATCTGTTACCTGACGCAAATCGGCAATCTCTTGTTGTCGAACAGCCTTGATTTCCCGCGCTTGCTCTTTTTCGATGCGCGCCTGATCATTCTGTGCATTGGCTAAGGCGTTCGGATTGCTTTGCCCTGGCGCTGACAGTGCCGACGTTTTTAACTTGACTACATTATTGAGATCGTCAAACTCCGCCTTTAATGCCTCTTTTTGGCGACGAATCTGATCGATTTGTGGGGTGACATCGGGCAACTGAAAGCCTTTTGCCGACGATAAACTTTTCAGCACAGACTCAAGCGCTTTTGCCTCAGATTGAGCTTGGCGCAACTGAGTGCTAAATTGTGCGAAGGAGTTAGATAGATCTAACTTAGAAAGAGATTGCAGATTCTTCTTGATCTGGTCGATCTCTTTAACAATATTGGCAAACGGTGACACATTCACAGGCGCAAAGGCTGCTTCCACAACCCTACGCATATCACTAGATTGAGATTTAAATTGTGCGGTGTCTAGGTGTACTTGATAAGTAAAAGTTTTGTTTGCCATTTTATCGTCATTCTCAATAAAAAAGCCTGTGGAATAGATCGCACAGGCTTGAGGGGGTAAATCTTGTTGTAGCCTGCTAGTAGGCTAGATTCATAAAAAAGTCATCAAGGGTTGTCCCAATCAGATACTCCTGATCATCACCAAGAAAGAGGACTGGTCTTGCTGGAACAAAGCTGCCATTGTGCCAACCGCCAACTTCTAGGATGTCAACCCGCTCATCTTGCGAACCGACGAATAGATCCCATCCGTTAGCGGAAAACTCTAGGATTTCTACATGGTCAGCGTTTGACGCATTGGTGAATGAATCTTCATAGTCGCCAGAGCGTTTCAGGATTGGATGTTCGCCACCGTAACCTTGGTCAATGCGTTCAGCGATTGTTCTGGCGGCTAATGGTTCCCAGTTACCTTCATCGCCAGCACGTTCATCAGCGAAGTTTTCGCCAAAACCCCAACGGACTGCGTCTGCGACCGGTCTAATCGATTGCTTTGATGGTTTCTCAACCTGTCTGATAAAATTATCTAACTCAGACCAGACCAGTTGATTCGCATCGGAAGCTGTAAATCTAATCATCTTTGTCGCCGCGTATCTTATCCATGCGTTCTTTCTGTTTTCTGAACTTCTTCTTTTTCTTGCTTAGTTTCCCTAAGAGATAGAGAAAATCCTTAACCATACTGGCTGACATGGTTGAAATCTCCGATATACTCAACCCATGTTCAGACCCACCCATTTGATACCATAGGAGGAAAATGTCTAGATTTGAAAAATCTGTCAGTCCTTCTCTATCAGACTGATTTAATACGTCTTCGTCTAGTGAAAGTCCATCTTCATCGTCGTCATCTAGACCACCTACTTCAGCTTCCGCCATTTCGGTGAGAGCTTCATCAATTAAGTCACGCTCATGACGCCGAACTTTTTTGACTCCTCATCTCCAGGCACGTGCCAGAGATTAGGATTGGCTTCGTTGGCTAGTGCTTCTAATGTCCACAGGAGGTCAGTGGGCATTGCGTTCAAAAATCCTTCAATCGTCTTCCACTCAGCGGGGATCGTCTGTTCTTTCCACTCTGTGTTCACAATTGCTGTAAACAGTGGGTAGTCACGGATCTCGTAGGATTTCAGTGCTGAAATAATCCCTGCCCACGCGTGGCTCATTCTTAATAGACCGAATAGATATGGATACTCTTCTGAATCTTCAGGAACATCCTCGATAAAGTCGGATGGCAACATACCACCTGACTCCTGCTGAAACCATGATCTGGCTTTACGTAGATAACTTTGGTAACGTGCTTGCTGTAAGGCATTTACCGTGCCTACAGTTAACCGAATCTCCTGCGCCACAGGCTCGTCTTTGAGTAGTTCCTGATAGCGTGTCTCTTGCTCTTCCGTTCGTTCAACACCCTGCAATTGCTCGTACTCCTTGATCAATTGCAGGGTTTGACGATTCGGTGTCGGCAAGTATGTTAATGATTTTGTCGTAAACAGTTCTTGCATTTATTCGCTCTCGGCGTTTAACTAAGACTATTAGGCAGCGTATGAAGCGGTATCGTTGACCAACGTGATGGTGATAGGCGTGGTCACGTTGTCAATCATCATGTACTCAATGTCGAAGCGGATTTGATCCTGACCGTTCGCCTCAACCGCCTCATCAGGCATACGGAACTCAACTGAAGGCATTTCAATCTTCATCGAGTAAGGAGTGGTAGAGACACCGATGTTGACAGCCGACATGTATTCATAGGTTAGTGAACCAACCAGTGCAGACAAGGAAGGTGCAGTACCGGAAGTGCCACCGCGGATCACCTTCTTATAGGTGTCAAAATCGACATCGATACCCTGAATCGCGCCCTGGATACCAGCACCATTGATTGGGAGGTCGGCACGAGCCGTCTCAAATAGCGCAATTTCCTCTTCATCGAATTCGTTGGTCAACTCAAAGGTCAACCCACGAACGCGGCTAACAAGAGCGGTGCTATTCACCGTGGCGGTGACTGAACCGATTGAAGGCAACATCTTGTAGCTAGCTTCATCATTGCGAGTCAGACCAGAAGTAGCAGCATTGCCTTCAACTAGACCAACACCCGTCAGCGAACACTCAATCTGCTTAGTGTCGGCATTGATACCGAGCGTTTTTAAGCGAGAATCGACAGCGCGTCGCTCAAAGCCACTAACCGCAGATCCATGACGTTCCATAGCGGTGTACCAGAGGAACGCTTCACTATCTGCCAGCGTAAAAACGTGTTCGTATGTCGGTGAACTGGCGGTAGTAACAACCTGAAAACCAGCAGCAAGCAAGGCTGCGCCGATAAAACGAGGTCGCAAACGGAATGTCGCCTTATACGGAACACGATAACCAAGCAACTCAGATTGGCTGCGCTTGGTCGTCGCACGCGCATTGGTGCTAGAACCTGGATGTTCGATAATGTCGTCTTCACGGTCAAACTGAACGTTCAACCCTGAGACAGTGGCTAATGTGGTGAAAAATTTAGTTGCGGGAGTGCCTTTAGCGGATTGACGCCCAAGGCTAAACGCAGAAGTTACGGATGAAACGCCCATTGTGAGTCTCCAAAAGATTTAAGTTTTTGGACGCTCAAGGCGTTCTTTGCTGTCTAAACTGTTGATTCGATTAACAGTTCAATTGCTGTTAATGCGTAATAATTATTCTCAGTGTCAAAGTTGCGATTGCCTTTGGTGATGTCAGGCTTTTTCTTGTACTTGGTGATCTTTGAATTGCTAACACCAACAATCTCAGCCGCTTCTCCATCATCATTGATCAGGTCTAATCGCAAATCCCTAATCACTTTTTCGGCTCTAGCGTCTAGGATTTTTGCATCTCTTACCGCAGTCTCCTGATCGCCCTCTGTTACAAACACGATAAGATAGGGCATCTGTCGGTCATAATGAACTTCTCCATCCCCATGTCCACCATTTCTGCGAAACATGTTCCGACCAACAATTGCTAGTGATGGCTTTGGTCTACCATCAAAGTCGGCAATATCCTGAATGACTGTGCAAAACACATCTTCTAGCCGCAGGGTAGTGAAGTCACTATTCTCACCCATCGTATCGATGAAGTACTGTTTCAGGTAATCATCTAGGTCTACCCAAAGAGATTCAGTCGTCATTGCGCAAACCACCGCATATAACGTGCGTCTCGCTTCAACCAATCGATAATGGCTTTCGGCACTTTCTGACCGTCACTTAGAATCTGATAACGCCGATTGTCAGCCCCAATATCAACAACCACATGCATTGGTAGCGTGACTTCAGCGGGAAACTGCATCAATCGACTGTAGCCGTTATCAGGGATAATTGGCTTGGCAATAGGTGGCTCTACATAGGTAGACGCATCCGTGTCAGATTGTTCAGTCTCATCGGTGTCTTCTTCAACGTCTTCGATGGATTGATCTTCATCTAGATCCTGTTTAGCCTCGATGATTGGTTGCGTTTCCTCTACATGTTTTTTAGTTTCGATTTTATCTGACGCTATCTTGAGTTTTGCGTTCTTTGCCATCTATTCCTCATTTAAAAAGACTAGCATAACGGCTATCATTTCTCATCCAAGTCAATATTGCTACTGGAATATCTTGGTTCTTGTCGATAATCTGATAAGCTCGTGCGCTTCTGATTTCTGCCGCCACCTTCAACGGTAGCATTAAACTGACTGGAAAGAGTGCTGATGGTGCAAAATCTCCCTGTTGCGACTCAACCCATATTGGTGGCTCTGGTTCAACTCTTGGTTCACCTGTTGATTGTCCTATCCCCAAACTTGAGGATTCTCTGCCACCCCCTCAATGGAATAGCCTTTGCTCCCAATCCGTTACGATCAACCAGACATTCTCCAGTGTTGTTCACGATAGCCACCACGTCGAAAGCCAACCTTCGTTACGCCTTGTACAGATGAAACCTTTGCCTCATACTGCTTTTCGTAATCACTTGCTACAGAGTTAATTGCTTTCGCTCGATCTTGAAACGACTTCCCTGCACCTTCCCAACGCTGCACAGTGCGCTGGTTTTCTACCTCATAGGTCAACTCAATTAGGTCGCCGCCATCTCCCGCCGTACTTTGGGTGGACGTTGATCCTGCGTTAACCGCTGCTTCCGTCATCTGTGGTGAGCGGTAGGTAATGGTAATCGCCTTTAGCATTGCGATGTCGGCAAACTCTTTAGTCAACCCCTGATAGTTATTACTTACTAGCGGAAAACCACCCCAGTAACAGATATCAACATCATAAGCGGCGTCAGGTGCGGGATTAGCGATCAAACTATCTCCTCTAACAAACAAACTACATGGAGATGATGCGCCACTTGTTACGGTACAGTTATCGACCGTATCGGTCGCTTGACTATCGTAACTAATTAAATTCTGAAATGTGTCAGGCAATGGAGCAATGCCATTCGTGCCAATCGTAACAGTTGCCGTTCCCCGCTGCGGTAGACGTTGCCCTAGATCCCGCACAGCCTTCTTGATGTAATCTTCTGCTACCTCGTGCTTATATGTAACAATCACAGAGATTGGGGCAGGATAGGTTGTATCGTCAAGTGTTACGGTATTGGTCACATAATTTACCGTGTAATCGGTCGATTTGATATCATCACCACTACTTGTCTGTACCGTAACACTTCCGATATATGGCGGATAGGTCAATGTCTTCGCTTGCCCGTTAGAAGTGATTGATAACACTTCTTTATACTGTGCCAATAAGCCACCGATTGGGACAATCGTTTTTAGTTCAGCGACCAAATCGTTTAATGAGATCATGGTACAGTGAGACTACCCCGGCACAAGCTAACGGAACAACGATAAAGGTTGGCAACCAGTAGACCGCAAACGCGATCCAAAACGATAAACAAATCGGACAATCAATCCCTAAATACAACCACCCATAAGGATGGTCAAATATTTCTAAATCAGTTTCATCTACTCTTTTTGCAACAAAATCTTTTACTTTTTCACGGATTGAGTAGTAGATCCCAAATGGACCATGTTCATGTGCAAAATCCGTAGCCAATCGATACGTAGCTAGTATTAAACAGATTAGTTCTAGCATTGTTTCCTCCTGTGGAACCATCTTAGGCAAAATGGAATCATTATGTCAAATCTGATTCCACAGGATTTATTTTTAGCTAAAATTAGCTGACCGTAATGCTAGGACCAGTCACGCTAATCAAGGTCGGGGAAGCGACATTCTTGATCTTGAGCCACAGATGGCGACCCATGACCAGTTGACCAGCGTAGGTCAAGACCATCCCTCTAAAGCATTTCGCCGTCTCTTTGGTCAGATCCCAGTACAACGCACGACCTTCAAACTCGCTGCGCCATTCATCAATGTTCAGCAAGGAGAAGTCGCCGCCGCTGTAGGTGAACTCACCATAAGGACGCATCGGTTGACCAGCCAGGTAGCTACTGACATCATCAACAAACAAACCCTTCATCAGTTGACCACCCAACTCACGAGGACCGAACCACATGGAGTTGGTTTCCACGAAGCGGCTTTGCAACATCGGGAAACTCACACCACTCGGATACAGTTGAGCGATGTTCGTGCGACGGAACTGCGCAAGGCGATCCCGCATGTCGGGATCGTCGTCGCGACCATCACAAGGACGCATACAAGCAGCGGTGTTCAGGAAGGTACGAGCCTTACCCCACCCTACGTGCGCTTCCCACATCGTGACCCCACCGTGGCGATCAGCGAATTCCGTATTGACCTTATCAATCCAGAAGTCGTTGAGGAATTGCGCCAGATTGATACCAGCAGGCAGATCAAACGTAGTGCCCCAAACACTAATGGTTTTCCCAGCGACAACCACATCGTCGGGATAGGCAGGAACGTTGGTAGCTTTACCGCACAACGCACCCCAGTCAATCACAGTCGCCTTATTCAAGCCGTTAGGACAAGGTGACGTGCCGTGCGGTGCCCAACCGTTTTCGAGTTGATTATACAAGCCGTCAAACTCATTAACGTTGCTGGCATCGCCAATCATCGCACTCTTGATGAACTGCTGACCTAGCACGTCATAGACGCCCTGCAAAGCGTATTTCTCAAAATCGAGCGCCATTGGATTGCTGGCAACAATGTTACCATTGGCATCGAACGGACTAAAGCGACCAGGAGCGATACCACGAGCACGGCAGAACTTAGCCATCAACTCACGAATCTTGATCGTCGGCGTTTCAAAGGAAATTTCCTTCATATCCGGCGCTTCAAGTTCACAAGTTGTCATGGCATAAGAAACAATCGGAGCGCGACAATCATTCGACGCATTGGTCGTGGCGTCAACCGCGTAGCTCACACTACGGAAAGCCGGAGCAATCGTGCCATCTTCCCATCCGCCGTAAAAGATGGGGGTGTAGTCGAAAACTTGATCACGCGGAATGTTACCAAGCAAATCAGTGATTGGAAACGAGCAGTCACGAGCAAGGACAGGAGCGGATCGGATATCTACGCTATCCAAGGTGACGATAGAAGTAGCTGACATTTTTGTTTACCTCTTTATAAATTGATTAATTAAGCACCTGGACGGCGCACTAACGTTTTGCGTTGCTGTTGCACTTGAGCGATCTTCTGGCGGTGACTAATGGTAGGATTCGTTTTCGATTCCTCACCTTGTGTCAAAGCACCAGGAGCAGAGATTGCCGTGTTCGGTTCAGGATGCGAGAATTTCATCTCCATCGGATTGGCGGTCGGAACCTTTAGCGTCACCACCGGTTCACTCTCAATCCGCTTGAGATTGCGATTGAGTAGGGCAGTCGCTTCAAGATTCTTGACCAACAGATCTTTAACCCGTTCCACATCAGCGGCAAGACGGGCAAAGTTGCTGGCAAGCTCCTGGTACTGCGTTGCGCTGGCAAATTGAGTGACTTCGCTCACCTGTGCGAACTCGCTGGCAATCTGTTCAGCACGAGCCAAGAGATCCTCACCCTGAGCCAATTCGGTCGTGGTTTCAACCTCATCAACTTCTTCTTCGTATTCCTCTTCAGCGATTTCCTCGGTCTGAAGTTCTTCGTACAGTGGATTTTCGACCACTGCTTGCGCTTGTACATTTTTGCGCGCCATTTGTGTTTCTCCTCTTGAATTAATATAGCGTTCCATCAAATCTGTGACTTTTTGTGGTAAGGCGGTCAGCGGAACGCTATATGCTGCGCGCCATCGATCAACTAAATCGAACAACTCCTGTGCATATTCACTGGAATGTCCGACGAAAAATTGAGATTCGGTAGAAAATAAGCCGTTGGGGGTGAGCGCCCCTTCGCTGACGAAATCGACAAAGTGGAAACTTGCCGGACGCATAACCGGAAGTGGGGTGGTCGCATTGATTGGGCGATTGGCTTTTTGATCCCACTGCACGTCTTCTGGAGAGAATTCCCGCTCTGTGCTAATCTCTCGACCATCAGCCAACGTCCAAACGGTGTCCGTCTGGATGACGACCGACTCACCAATCCCACCAGGATCTTGTTCCGCTACATCCATCAGGTATTCCAGCGGATCTTGCGAGAATGCAGCAGATTTGCGCGCCGGTTTCCAGAGGTGCGCGTCGTGTCGGAGATTGTCACCATCAACTCGAAAGTTTTTGGCGACCTGGACTTTCTTCCCCATTGTATTTTCCGACGCGCCAGGGTGCCCCCAGCGTCCAGCTACACCCTTGGGCTTGCTGTTAGCCAGTTCGACCATTGATTGAAGCGTCTTGTGATCTGCCCACACACCGTGCCCCATTGCCTCGCCAACCTGCATCGCAGTCACGCCGTAAATGATTGCGTTTTCGCGGTCGATTTTGGGCGGTGCTCCGAGCCATTGTGGAAGGCTTCTAAATGCAAATGTTTTCATTAAAAATCCCGTAACACTTATAAACAGATGACTTTAGCCTACAGTAAGTTGGTCGGGATTTTTAAGAATAGTGTTATTTTCAGGGTAGTTTTGCTGATTGCGGATTGGAATAAAATGTGATAGTCTTTTTGTGGAAAGAGAAAGGAGATTGCCGTGGACAAATCGTCTGTCAATTTCATGCTGGACAATGTGATCATCTGTAATTCATGCCAAAAGGCTATGGTTTATTCGGTTTTAACAGGTGGTATAAAAACAGGATATGTATGTAGAAATCAAGATTGCGCGGGCAACACCGAGATAGAGGAAGAAATTGTCGTTGAGGTTATAAGAGAGTCAGTCAGGAAGGTTGTCTCACTGGCAAATGCTGATCGTGCTGGTGAAACTGCCGTGTGGTGCATGTTAGAGGAACCACCAGAGATTGTGTCTAAGTGGTTGGGTGAGAATTTTCGTATCTATGTATCAGCAACAATCAGCGGTGGAGTGATTGAGAGGGTGTATTATATTTAGGAGAAGAAAATGCACAGACCACTATCGTCCGAAATTGGTCTGTGCATTGCAAAGTGTGACTCAAAAAACAAATAGCCCTCAATCAATATATATGTGGAGACATCTCCGTCCGATGATCATTAGTCTGCATGATCGCCCTCAACCTACGCGTGTGTGAAGTAAACTACACAAATTAGTACGGAAGTCAACACTCAGTCCCTCAACCTACGCGTATGTGGAGCAACCTGCCAAGTCTATAGTTAGATATTCAGTAGTTACCCTCAACCCACGCGTGCGTGGAGATATCATAAAGCCTCAAATTGCTCAATCGCTGCTGTACCCTCAACCCACGCGTGCGTGGAGATATCTCTATTTTGCAGGCTGATGGTAAGTGCCAATCTCCGCACATGCGTAATTGCTGCTTCATCCAGTTTGTAACCTCCCTGTCCACAGCCATTTAACGTGTCTGCCTGAGTAGTTCAGCCACGGTTATTTATTTATGGTAAATAGCAACCCCTTCATCCCTGATATTAAGTGCGGCATTAATATCTCTATCATTGACCGATCCGCACTCTTTACATTCCCATATACGCTGTGAAAGAGTCAACTCATCATTTTTTGATCCACAGCTATTGCATAGTCTAGACGATGGATACCATCGATCAATCACGACCACCTTGGAACCTACTGTCTCAGCCTTGTACTCTAATTGGCGTCTAAACTCTGACATCCCAGTGTCGGATACAGCCTTAGCTAATCTCCGATTCTTTTTCATTCCTTCAATGTTTAAATTTTCTATAGCAATCAGACTATAATCGTCTGTTAATTCTGTTGTAACTTTATGTAAATTCTCTTTGCGTACATTAGCTGCTTTATTGTGCAGTTTTGCTATCTTTTCTTTTTGCTTCTGCCAGTTCTTACCGCCTTCCTTTTTTCTTGCAAAGGAACGTTGAATCTTGGCTAATTTCCTCTCTATTTTAAGAAACGATCTGGGGTTTTCATATATTACGCCATCGCTGGTGACAGCTAGTGACTTAATCCCCAAATCGACACCGACAACACTAGCCACATCCCGCTCGCGTTTCGTATCTGGTACTTCCATTTGCACAGATAAATACCAATATCCAGCATGTTGAGTAACCCTAGCACCCAAAACCTTACCCTCAAAGCGGAGATGTTCCGCCATGTTGACCACACCAGGGCACTTTGAAATAGTTAGTATGTGTTCATCCGTATCAAACGCAACATTCGCCACGCCAAACGCTGGGACAGTGTCACGTTTAGATTTGAACCTTGGAAACCCTGTGGGCTTTCCATCCTTACGCGGTTTTTTGCCTGGGGAAGCTTTTAACTTACCCTCTTTGTTTAATTTAAAAAATCGACTAAGGGCAAATTGCAAATCTGTAAACGCATATTGGTTTGCGTATGTCTGCACTTGGCTAACTTCAGCGTAGAAATCCTTGTTTTCGGATCGAAGTCGATTAAACTCCTTCTTTAAGCCAAGTACTTTCGGCTTTTCGCCTCTCTCGTAAGCTGAGTTATATTCGCCAAGCGCCCAATTCCATGTTTTTCTCGCAACTTCTGCGCATTTTAGGAAGTAATCAACTTGTTCACTAGTTGGATTCAAACGAATCTTGTGTGAGCGTAGAATATGATCCTCCAGTTCGCAAATTAATAGCATCAACCCACGCGTACGTGGAGATATCCAGTTTAGGATTTCCTGTCTGTGGTGCTCGCTCCCTCAATCAACGCGTGTGTGGAGTAAAAGAACCGGCGTGACATCATTCAATCATCTGCACCCTCAACTTACACGTGTGTGGAGTAAACATCTGACTACTGCGGCACACGATGATCGCAGTCCCTCAACCCACGCGTACGTGGAGATATCTGAAGATATCGAAAAAAAAGTTGGCAATGGCTCCCTCAACCCACGCGTACGTGGAGATATCGACTATCGTAATCAGGAATCATGTCAGCTTGCCCTCAACCCACGCGTGCGTGGAGATATCGGTTGCTTTCTCAGGTGTCGTGTTGTATTGACCCCTCAACCCACGCGTGCGTGGAGATATCTCTTTAACCATCTGCGGTTGATTGTTGTCTACCCCTCAACCCACGCGTACGTGGAGATATCGGAAAACCGGTTTCATCAGTTTTCCATCTTGCCCTCAACCCACGCGTGCGTGGAGATATCTCTATTTTGTAGGCTGATGGTAAGTTCCAGTCTCCCCACATGCGTAGTTGCTGCTTCATCCAGTTTGCAACCTCCCTGTCCACAGCCATTTAGCGTGTCTGCCTGAGTAGTTCAGCCACGATGTTCTCATATGAATTATTATAACTCAAAATTTTGCATTAGTCAAATGCAAATGGAAACAATTTAAGTAATAGTTTTGTTGGCTTAGTTCTTAAAATACCGTTCTTCAGCCAATTTCACAATCAGGTGATAGGTGTTGTTGGCACAGTACTTTCCTCTCATCCGCCGCATAATCTCATAGATGTAGGCTGGTGAAAAATACAATCTCTCAGCAATCTGATTCTGCTCCAATCCCTGCAACAATAGATCCGCCACGCTTTGTTCTCGCGGCGTCAACGGTAGGGGTGGGATAATTGCTTCTTCATTAAGATATTCAGTAGTTACGTGCATTTTTCTCTCATGATTTAAAAACTCACCCGCCTGAGAGCGATATGATTCATTATAAGCAGGTTTGTTCATCCATTTTTCGTGTAAAGCTTTTACGTTGCTCATGGAACCCACGGATTCCATGCATTAATCCGATACTCGCAATCTCTGCAAGGTTCCCACCCTGGAATTTCTTTGGCGACTTTTGGATGATGCCAAGTCGATCCGACCCAATCCCCATCCTCGAAGTGATGTATCCAGTAGCAGTGACAGTTGCCCATACATCGAGTCGATCCGTCACCAGGGATAGCAGGCAAACGCCCAAGATCAACACCATGCGCCATTGCGTTGCCACCCTCGTAGCCAGCGCGTGAACGGCGAATCAAATTAGAACCATGCGTGGATATCTGCGCTTCACTATACATCCCTAGCGCTAATTGATTGGCTAGATAGGCAATCTCATCGTACTGTGCGCTTACGTAGCCATCCAGCCACTCCCAATCAGCATTAGTCATGGTCCGCTTGCCGCCACGACCTAGCCAGAATTGCTGAACAACAGACTCCTGCATCAATCGCTCCATCTGTCGTTGCCATTCAGCAACCGTCATCTGTCCAGACGCGACTAAGCGTGCTAGATTAGTTGGCTTGATTGCCCGTAATTCAGCAAAGTCATCTCGTAAGTCAAGCGCACTATCACGATCTACTTCTCGACCATCGTTCTCATTCATGAAAAGTAAATAAGCCGATAGCCATTTCCAGCTATCTTCATCCTTGCCATCATCTGGTAGTGGAATGTCACCATCGTCAGGATCGGCGTCAAACATCCCCTTATACTCAGGATAATCCTGATAAAAAGTAAAAGCCTTAACTGATTTAGGTGTGGGTTTAGATGGCGATAGATCATCATCTTTGCCGCTTGGCGCGATAGCGTCTAGATGATATCTGTAGTTGAGCACGACAGACATTGGTTCGTTCTTCTGGCGCACACCTTTTTTCTGCTTCGGCTGATCCTGTGGCTCTACGCTGCCAGGAGAAGGTTTACCGCTTGCGTCTTTCCCACCAACATCGCCTGCGCCGGTCTTAGCTGCCTCATCAGCGATTGATGTTGCTTCTCCTGAGTCGGTTTCGTTGGCAGCGTCCGACATAATGTTGTCATCAGTGACAACAGGAATAGTCAGCACATCTCGATTAATGATGGCGCGCATTTCCAGTGTGGTCAACGTGTTCTCTGGCAATGACGCCATAGCCGATGCAAACTGATTGAGTAGGCGCAAGGATAGCGATCTGGCTCTATCGTTCGTCTTGCCAATGTTGATCAGTAGGCGGGGATAGATTTTACTGAGGGCAATACTTACACCCTGAAGCACTGCGAATACACCAGAATCAGCCACGTTCTCAGCAGCCGTGTCAGCTTGCACACCGTAGCCTACACCACCGCGGATTACGAGTGCGGACAGTGTTTCTTCAAAGGCTAGTGCTAGGATATCTTCAAAGTGTTCTTTGCGTGACTTGAAATCAACACCATCCGCTTGACGGAACCCAAAATGGTCAATCCCCGCTCCTGTGGTTGGGGTTGCCATAATCGTCCACCCGCGCGATGGTGTGCCTGCCCCTGGAATCTCATCAGGATCGGTAGACTCAATGTAATTACGGATTTGCTTTGCTGATTGAGGGACGCCGGAAACAAGTAAGACGCCATCAGAGAGATTGTCAATCATCTTCTCGTAGCGTTCGTCAACCACCAAGACGTGTTCGCCCAAGAACCCAAGGCAAGCGTAAACAGCGCTCGTCCCAATCCCTGGCACGCCGGTCCATGATGGCAATAAGGCTAAGATTTGAGTCTCATGAAGGAGCACCCAAACCTCCTTATCGTCCATCATAGTACGATACCAATAGGGGAACTGAGCGTTGTTGGTTGGTTCTAAGTCAAAGACATTGGGTAGGAATGGGATGGGTGTGCCATGTTTTTCCCAATCAACCTCTAGCCAGTATTTGTTAGCCTTATCACCAAAGGAGCGTAGTTTCATGCCAAACTGTGACCACTGTTCGACAGGATAAGTGATTGGGCAAGTGGCGATTGGCGCACCACGGTTGTACACGTCAAGGTGGTACATGATTTGACGCACAGCATCAACAGCGCCCAATGGTGAGTCGTTGAACCTAGAGATTGCGTCACGAGCGTTAGACGCTGGAGTCTTCTTGCCTGTTACCGTAAGTGAAGCGGTTAGCACCTGTGATTGACGGCGTTTAATTAGTGCGGTCAACTGTGGGAAGATCACAGGGCTAATACCGACATTAGAGATCGTTCCATCGGCAATCGCCTGATTAATCAGATCATCCATCCCTGAGCCTTTGCGCGCCCACTTGATCACCATCGTATCGGGATCGCGATTGAGACGTAGCCCGTAGGCAAAGCCCTCATCACTAAACCCAGAATAGGTACGCTGGATGATTGTATCCTGTCGCCGTTGTTCCACCTGCGAAATGTAGTTCGGCGGAACAATCAACCCCGTATCAGTTTTGATGAAGCCATTGTCGCCTAAACGTGGACGATCCGATATACGTGGCATTACAGATCCTTGGTTTTTAGAAATTCACGCGCAGAGTTTTTAAACGCGGCTTGATCCATTTTTTCGTGGTATTCGTTCAGGAAGGTAAATGCTGATTTAAATCCAAGTGCGAATGAAATACTGCGCTCATTACTAACCACTACTTCATCTGCCAGTAACGTGCTCGTGGCATCAATTAGGATCTTCAACACATCAAATACGGCGTTGTTGTAAGCCCAACAATAGACTTCCGCCATGTCTTCTGATGTGTAGCGCGATACCAGAGTAGGATTGATGGATACTCCGATTGTGTCCTCGACCGCTGGTTCTTCTTTCACTAATTCGATTTGTTCACTCATGCAAAACTTGCTCCACCTGGACGGTACAGACCCATCATTAAGGCATCATATGGATCGTCTCCGCCATCTCCTGAATCGTTGCAATCTACTTTTTTAACATCCTCATCATTTTGACTACTCGCAATCAATGAGGGAATGCACTCTTCTAATTTAGGACAATTTTCTGACACATAAAACCAACGCGGTGGTATCTTTCTTTCGACACTACCTAACATCTCCTGTAAAAGATGCGCTTTGGCTACTCTCGATCCTGGTCCAGCCAATGCCGGAACCATATAGATTTCAGATTCAGCATACTGCTGCGCAATAGTCTTTTCCGCTCTGCCTGTGTTGGCAAAGGCATCAGGCGATGCGTAAACTCCGTTCATGTCATCTATTGCATATCCATAACGCTTCAGCATCGAATGGACATCAGGTGCAATCTCATGTGGGTAATGTTTTCTGTGCGCCAACTCGTGAATCGTGTAAACATTCCCGTCACCATCAGCAGCGTGAAGATAGAACACATTCCAGTGATTAAATCCGTAGTCCATGCTAAGCCATTTATCCCAGAGATCGAGAGATTCTTTAGGGCGTGGCGTTACGCCATGAACGGTTGTATCAAATTCAGCAAAGTACAAACCCTCAGCACCAGCCCAAATCCCATAACGTAAGCGCTGTAAGCGAACACCCGTCAATGTATCTAGGCGACTCAAGGACATCTCACCCTGCGGCGTCCTAGTGCCTTCTGTGGCTTCACCAGAAAGAACTAGCGGATGATCAGGTTGGTAATAGAGCGTTGGATTATCCTCGTGACGACTGTTGTACATCGTCAGAGACCCAGCGCGTTCTTTCAGCTTTAATGGATGCTTTGATCCGCCAGGATTACAGTCCATAATCAACTGTGGTGGTCTGGTTTTAATGTTCCCCGCACGACCAGTAACACGAGTCTCTAGCGACTCAATATCAGTCTCGTCTAAATCTTCAGCTTGATTGACATAAACAAAGTCAAACTCACCGGAAAGGATCTTACTACCGTTGTCAATCCCTGTTACGTAGATCCGACTCTTGTTTGAGTAATCGTACCACTGTGGTTTTTCACCACCATACGGATGAACATGGATAGACTTACCTTTATAGATAGTAGTCTTGTCTTCGGGAAGGATCTTGTCTTCCCATGTGCGTAAAACCGTTGCGTCCATCGACGCTCTTGTCTTGCGCACAATCACCCCACGCACACCAGGATTAGTTATCGCAATCTCATGCACTAGAGCTAGTGTGGTAATCGTTTTACCCGTTTCAGCCGGTCCAGCCAAAAGAATGGTCGGATCTAGACAATCCCGAAACTTCGCATTAACGCCGTAAAACTTAAAATCGCTACGCCATAACTTATCTGGAACGTTACGTTTAGCCTTCGCTTCAGCATTGCGGCGCTTTAGTTCCTTTAGCAATTCATATTTAGCGATATTCGGCATACCTTTTAGGTCTAGTGACGTTAGCTCCATTTCGCCATTGTCATGCACCTTGTATCGCTTATTTGGATAGGCGTAACTGCCTGTTAACGGATCTGACGGCTTAGGCGGCATCTACTGTCTCTAGAGATTCCAGATCAATGTCGTCAATTTCATCCGAGAAGTCGTACTCTGCTTCCTCCCCGTCAATCTCTTCGTCGGGATCGTCGCCGCCATTAGCCAGCTTCGCGATCTCTTGCTGGATCAATGCATCAATCGATCTCATGTTGATATGAATATTGCTCGTAGCTTCGCCAGTGGCAAGGCGACCCAATTTACTAGCAACCTCAAGAGCTTTAATCAATTGAGCGACATCGATTTTTCGATTAATGATCTCTTTTGCCGGTTCGCCATCTCTGCCTTGAATAAAGGTCTTGTTTTCCGCAATAAAGTCTTCAGCAGTAGCTAATACTTTATCGTAGAGACGGCGTATCGACATGCTCTGTTGATAGTCCATCTCCTTAACTTCGCGTCGGCGCTTTTCCCATTCAACTCGATCTAGTTCAGCCAGATACATATCATAGGCAATAGATCGTTCTACCCAGCGGAACCACATACTTTTACGCAGGAAGAAATCACCGCGATGCTTAGTGAACTCTTTCTCGCCATACTTTGCTAAAGCCGCCGCTCGAATCGTTCGTGACTCAGGCTCTTGGCGCAAGTAGTATTGGAAGTCGTGATAATGTTTTGCTGCTTCTCCCGGCTGCTGATCCCACGGTCGGCGTTCTGGATCTAGTTTAATTTTTGGTGGCATAGATCTACTCTCTATATAAAAAGCCTGTCAATCAGGTCTATGTGCTCAATTTCAAAATCGGCAATCCGTTCGACAACTCCTGCACCACGTAGCCTTCTGGCAACAATGGCACAGCGTTCTCCATCTGGTTAAGACTAAAGAAGTACAACTGATTGACTTTTCCGTTGGCTGTCAATTTCTTGTCTAAGTGTAAGTAGTAGGTGTTACCTTTTTCGTTGGTGTACGAATAGCCAACGCCAATCACGGCATTAGGTGTCCAGTTCGGATCACGAATCGCATCAACGATTCTCGCTAAAGGGATTGAGATGGCGATAACGCATAAGGCAAAGAACGCTATCATCAGCATCGACAAAATGAATCCATCAACCATCAGTATGTCTCCTCTGTGAGATTGGGGCACTTCATGATCTGACAGAGATCTGCAACGACAATGCGCCGACGATAACCCCACTCGATCATCATTTGTGATGGGTTGAATCGGAACATTAGTCTATTCTCTTGCGGATCTCGCGCTTCGTACCAATCTCCAACTTTTACCCAGCGCGCATTTTCAATAATTGTCATTAGATATACTGTAGGTTGCCCTATTCCCATACGTAAATCGCGATGCTAATGGAATCATTTTAACTTAAAGCTATAGTTGGCAATATAAACTTTACTGTAAGTAAAAAGTGCATAGCGATGCGGCACAACACATCGGCAATTGGCACGATTATGTTAATTGCGTGCGCCATATACACTGGATTCGTTATCAGCACAACGACTGCAACTACTATTAATATTGTTGTCCAGGTAATCATAGTAGGAACCTGGAATGGTTCGCGATAAGACGATATGTCGTTCATTCGCTTATGTTTCCTTTGAGTGCGCTCACTCAGATAATGTAGACAATAAAGAAAAAACGCCAAAACCACAGATTGACTCTGCGATCTTGGCGCTTTTGCGCTCTCGGTATTCTGTTACGAAATCTAGGTTAGCATCTAAAGATTGTCAAGTCAACCTTGATTTTGTGGAGAAATCAAGTGCGCTATGTGATCCCAAATTAGGTAGTGAATCTCTTCTGCTGGCAAGGTCTTCCCCTTCCGCCAATCGTAACAATCTATCACCTGATAGTTCAGCCCAGCTAGTTTCTTCTCCGCCATCGATAGATAGCACTTGCTGCAATACTCAAGCATATCGATATTGCGTTCGTAGATGTCAGCCTTGTCACCTTGGCGCTTACGAATCTGCTCAATCGCTGTTTTTACTGCAAGGTCAAGGACGATGACCAGATCTGGCTTCGGCAACGCCAATTTATTGAACTCCAAGTCAATCGCCCAATCGATAAACACCTGTCGATCATCCGGTTTCATGCTAAATGATTGATAGGCAGCGTTGCTAAGCACGTAGCGGTTAAAAACGATATGGTCGTTGATTCTCACAAATTCATCAGTCAAACACTCGATCCGATTGACAGCAAACAGTACCGATGCCTGATATGGTTCGTCTTTCTTCGTGAAACCATATTTGCCATCCAGATGTCTTGATATAACCTGTCCTGTGTTGTTGTTGTACTCAGGCAGATGAATGAGTGATGTTGGGTATCCTTCATGATTGAGTCGATTGGTGAGTAGTTGGGATTGAGTGTTTTTGCCACTCCCGTCGATGCCTTCGATTGCGATGATCATAGTGCGTTCCTTTCTCTTTTGTGTTTCCAGCGATGCGTATATTATTATACATCGTCTTTTGTAGAAACAAAAATACAGGAACATTTGTTACATAATGTTGATGGAAAGCAACAAGTCCCGACATATTGTATCGAGACTTGTCACCGAAAGGAGTTATATATAGACATGAGGCTTGCTTAGTGTAGGTTGGGAATTGGTGATTGTCAAATTGCATCCTCGCTAAAAATAGAAACAACAACTGAAGAAGAATTGTTCCCGACAGTTGTTGTATTTACAGATTCAAAAGATCTATGATATTATTCGTCTAGATATGATGCTTTTGTTTGAAGAACTAAGAAAGGGGAACACTATGCAAACATCATCGTTGAGTGACATCATTAGAGGCAAAAAAGCCATCGTACTTGACACAGAAACAACCGGCTTACGATATGACGATGAAGTTGTTGAGATTGCGATCTCGGACGTGAATGGCGCTCCATTGTTTAACACGTTCATCAAACCCAAGCGCCCGATACCACCAGAAGCAACGGCTATTCATGGGATTACCAATGATATGGTACGTCGCGCACCAACGTGGCGAGGAGCCTATCCACGCTATGCTCATCTCGTAAGGGGTAGCTTCGTATTGGTCTACAATGCGAAATTCGACAAACGAATAATCGAGCAAACGACACGGCTTTGGGGTTTACCCGACGCTGGTGCCGCTGAGTGGGTTTGTATCATGCAGCAACATAAAGAGATTCACCATCTGCATAAGTGCATGAAGTTAGTGGATGCAGCCAAGCACGTCGGTGTACCGTTGCCCAATGGAAATCTGCATCGCGCCATGACGGATACCATTCTTGCACTCCTTGTTGCGCGTAAGATGGCGGGGCTTCCCATAAACTTTAATTAATAAAGATAGGCTTATATCCTCCACTTTAGCTATGGGGATATAAGCCGTCAAATCATCTCAATCTCCCTGGTCTAACGTCTCATACTCAATCCACCCCATCCACCAAATCACCGCTTTTTCACTCCAGATCACAGACATGGCGAACGGAAATAGTAACAATTTCATCAATCGACTCATCGGCTGACGGTCCTGGTTGTCGCCGCAGTAGATTGAGTAGCCAGAGATTGAGCCGTAGATCATCCCGCTTAGGATTAGGGCTATGATGAAGATTTGGATGTCAGTAGCCATAGTGAAGCACCTCGATTCCAGCTAAAGAGTACAATTCCATCACCAATGGATCTGGTCTATACTCAATCTCATAGACAGCGCGTTTGATGCCAGCGTTGATTAAGGCTTGGGCGCAACGCACACATGGCGAATGGGTACAATACAGTGTTGATCCAACAGAACTGACGCCATGAATAGCACACTGAATGATTGCATTCATTTCAGCGTGGACAGCACGAACGCAGTGATTGTCAACCATCCAGTGACCCACATCATTACAGTCTGGTAGTCCACACGGCGCACCATTATAGGCTGTGGTGACGATGTGTTTATCCTTCACAAGTACAGCGCCCACGTAGGCTCTATCACACGTTGCTCTAGCTGATGCATCTCTAGCGAATTGCATAAAATACTCGTCAAGACTTGGACGCATAGTTGTTCACCCACCACGTTAAGCGTTCAAAACTATGAAATACAGGGATGTTGTTTTGCAGGGCAAAGTCTACCTCAATGTCAGCCCCGCGGCTTTCCCCTGGCAAGCGAATTAGAGCATCACATCGTAACACCATCTCTTTGCATATATCAATCCAGAATTCCCAATCGTGAGAGTAAACCTCATCCCAGTAGTGAGAAAGCAAAGGAATATAGGGGATTGCTCCGATGGTAGAGATCTGTTCAGCAGCGGCTATTTGCCGAAAAACATTGTGATCCTTATCGCCAGTGGTATATGGTGATGCAATATAGATTAACTTTCTACGCAAGTGATTGGCTCCTTTCTTCGTGGAACATTATTTGATTCGTGTTTCCATATTATGCCACAAGTGGTAAGTTATAGCAACAAAAAAAGCACCCGCAATTGGGTGCTTCGATGAATATGCATTGTCGTATTAGAGTCTCAATATTTTCGCAGCCATCAACTGTTTAGCGATGATGTAGAAAATGGTTGCTGTTAGCGCCGCAAATACGATAGTGGTGTAGCCGCCGAAATCAGGAAGGTTAAGCGATGACCACGTTGATTGGATGAACCCGTTTACCGTGGTTGAGAAGTAAATCACCATAAAGAAAAAGCCAATCCCAAAGAGATTGAGACCACCTAGCTTAAACATCTTTCCAGACTTCCCACCTCGCTTACGTGCCATCTTTTTCTTTCCACCTTTCTTGTATTTAGATGTAGCCCTCTTTCTGTTCTGCGGTCTAGGTGGATAGTTCACCTGACCATTGACATAGCTCGGATACTGCCCGACTTGTTGATTGTAACCGTTCGTGTGCTACCTCCTCTCATGCAAACATCTCATACTTGATCGATGGGTGATAATTGTATCCATACAAGCTAAACATGTTTGGGTTTAGACCCTTTAGATCATCGGTAATTCCCAAACTGATTACCAACACTGGCAAAGAGTATGGTGTTCTTTCAATCTGCACTTTCGCATTTTCGATATGCGGCTCGTAGATGTGCGTATTCCCAAGATCCATAATCAATTCACCAGCTTTTTTTCTGGTGATACGGGCAAACAGGTGACACAACAAAGCGTAACTGGCAATGTTAAACGGCAAACCAACCATAACATCTACACTGCGCATACTCGCCTGCAAGTGAATATAATCACCATCAACATGTAGCTGAAATCCGAAGTGGCATGGTGGCAACTTCATCTTATCCATGTCTACAGGATTCCACGCGATCACAACGTTCCGCGTGCTGTTAGGTGCCTTCTTGATCAGCGAAATACTACGCTCGATTTGATCGACACCTGAACCACCATAGTTGCGCCACTGATAGCCGTATCCATTTGGCAACTCGCCATCTTCACCAGCGTTAGCATCCCAAATGTGATTGTTCCACTCATGCAACTGCTTGATATTCGTGTCGCCATTAAGGAACCAACACAACTCACCCGCAATCAGATTGAGTGATACCTTCTTTGTGGTCAGTATCGGAAAGCCATCTTCCAAATCAAAGCGCATTTGATGCCCATAGATCGTCAGGCGATTACCATTGCGTGTCTCAATCATCTTCCCGTTCTGCAAAATCTTCGACACCAGATCGATATATTGCTTCACCCAATCCTCCTTAACTATTGAAAAACTTGACAAGTTTGCTTTCTGGCTTCTTCCTGCGCTTTGTAGTCGATGCTTTTGGCTTAGGCTTGCCGTCTTTGCCTTTATCAGCCCGCATCTTCTCAATCTCTCGCTGTACCTGTGCGCTAAACTTCGACTGTCCATATAGAGCGTTAAACATCATACGCACAATCGTATCATTAAACGAACGATTGTGCGGTCTACTGCCCTTTGGTGTCCACGGTACAGATTTAACAGCGTACTCAGCAGACGATCCGCGTTGTGGGCATATAATCGGAGGAGTCTCAACGATGTATGTCACTCCCTCAAACCAGCGCAATACCACATCTGCCATCCAAGCCTGTCGTGCCGGAACCATCATGTCAAAGTGTAACGCAATCACTCCCCGCTGGCTAGTAAACGGTCCCAAATTCCAGCAACTTGGACATATGCTATACTTCAACAGTCGTTCCTCAATATGAGCGCACGATTCCCCATTCACAAAATTCATGACAGAAATCATTCGTACTGAAGGAAATGTTTTAACCCTACTCGCCCGAAAACAGTTAACAGCATACTGAATCACACCAGCCATCACAAGCGGATTAACAAATGGATGTGACATAGCCAGCATCATGTTTGTACGCTTTAACGATGGTGGTAATTCATCTTCCTTTTCGTTTGCCATTTGTCACTCCTCTCCTCGATCTCTTTGACTTTGCTTTCTTCGCGACACTAATTACGTACAGTACAACCCCAGTAATAGCCAGTCCACCAACCACGCCTACGGTCGGCGGACTGAATCTAATATTCAAGAGATTGACTGCCACAACAAAGACGACATATCCTATCGCAATCCGCAAAGCCAAATCGTACCTCTCTTTCACACCTCCGATTAGAAACATTATCTAAATTATGATTCTATTGTACTCTATTTTGCACACAAAGACAAACGGATCATGGGAGAAAGTCTAACTCTGTGGCGTAGGCAAAGTTGGTTTCTGGATACTTGTACAAAAATCGACCAATTTGCGTAGTGTTTGCCACGTAGTTACCCTTCTTTTTATTCTTGTCTTTTCGTTTCCAGTCAATCACCCAAGTCAAACCCTTGCGATCAAACTGGAAATCAGCCTCGAAATACTGCGCCCTAAACTTGATACCGCGATATTCAAACTTCTCCTGTAGCAAAAACTTTGGCTTTATCACTAAGTTGGTAATCTCGCCAATCTCCACCATCTTCTTTAGGAATAGGTAGTAATCCGCCTCACTACTCGAATCAAAGTAATAGCCATCCACCCAGCGCGGCTTAGCACCCTTTAGATTGGGCTTACGTTCCTCAATCCAATTATCCTCAATCAGCTTTTGCCCACCCGTCCGATCCTCGATCATCGCGTACACAATCCCACCAGCGTGACGACTTAGCTCAAGAAGTTTGACAATCTTGTTCTTAAACACCGGCGCATCTGACTTTACTTTGACCTCTTTACCGATTAAGTGATGCAAGCGATGAACAGAAAAGTCTTCTGTGATTACCGGTATACTAGCTTTAGCCTTCTCAACTAGCTCTGTGTTGATTCGGTGATTGCCTAACTCAGAGATGATACGGCTACCATTCTCCTGCATTAGCCGAGTTAGCTCTACCTCAGAGATTGAGAGTACGGATTGAGAACGTGCCAAATTTATACCTCCAATTCCTGCATTAAGCGCTGAATCAATGCGGCTACCCAACCTGGATTAATCTTGCCGCTCTTAACCAACACAACCAGTTGATCGGCTGCGACAATCGGATCATCCGCGATCATTACCAAACCTTTGCGATCATCAGTCCAGTCATAGGCTTTATTGTCACTCTCCGAGTGATCAGCTAATTGTTCATACTCATTGTCAGGACGCGGTTTCTCTTCATCTGATTGATCGCTACCACCAATGCCAGACAAGTTATTCTCTGGAATGATTTCAGGTTCTTGCTGCGCAGGGATTGAGTCGTCAACCACACCATCAAAGTCAGTACCAGCATTCTTGCGATGCTTCTTCGCTTCATCACGCAGGCGACGTACTGTCCACCGCTCGTTGAACGCTTGAGCGATTAGCTCGTCCTGCGCATCTACTTCTAAGCCATTCAGTTCTGTATGGTGACTGTGGCTGATATGTTTCGCCACGTAGCGACGACCTTGCTCCCACCAGTTTTCCGATGTAGTAGCGCTGTTGTAGAGAGTAGAGATTTCTTCGCCTAATAGATTGGCAAACTCTTCCATGATTGTCTCACTTAGGCGACCAAATCGGCGGCGCATGTTGACGATCATATCCCCAATCGCCCACTTATATGATCCTTTGTTGATCTGGATCGAAATGGCGACTGTGCGGTAGTGATCGAGATCTAGTTGATCCTCCTCATTCTCACTATAACCAAAGGCTCCTAAATGAGATCGACCGTAGTTGATAATATCTTGTTCGCTTGCCTCTTCGACCGAATAAGCGAATGCTACTTGTGTTTTAGTTTCTTGCATTGTTTACCTTGTCTTCTGCTTTTGGATATACGTTTTTGCTGTCAATCCATGTCTTACTGTTTTTATTGTCATCACCATCCTCCTCGAACGGTTGACAATCTTCGCCACCTGGCAACCGCTTCCACCGAATCTTCTCATCAACCTGTGCCATCTCAATCTCCTTTCTCTAAAAACAGAAACAGCATAATGATACCAATTGTATCATCGCGCTGCTCCCTTGGCAATAGTACATTTGACTTATTTCGATACAATCGGAAGAAACGCTAGTGTTCCAGTGCGGTCGTACTCGATCACTTTAATCAACCGAGTCGATCTGTCGAAATTAAAGGCTGTGACCCTAAACTTTCCGTTTTTACTCAGAGAACTAGCTTCATCGACAAAGGAAATCAAGCCATTTGTGCCACGCTCGTTGATCGATATCGTCAACCAATCGCCATCTCCGTTGCTACTGAATTCAGCCATAACCATGTCCGCGTTGATGTCCTCAACTGCAACTGTGTAGTCGTATGTATCAACGCATAGATCTTCCTGCGCACAATCAAACTTTGTCTTCACCGCAATCGCCGGATTGTCTTCGGCAAAGACAGGTGTAGCATACACGGCGAGAATAACCAACGTCAACAGTAGAATCGTAAAAGCTTTCTTCATCTCAATCTCCAATCTTGTTTCCCAATTTATCCCACACAGAGTTGTGGTGTTCCAATTTTATCACAGATTTCACGGAACGTAATCCGACAAAAGACGGAAACATTATGTGAAATATGTTCCCAAATATTTCCATTAAAGACAAATGTGATGTAGAATATAGGCAATGGCAACATTTGAACTCCTCCACCATTTTCTAGGCTATGGGATTGTCAGCTTAGGTATTAGTGGATTGATTGGAAGCATTATGTTCACTGCGATTAATAGGTTGATATGTTTCGTCTTTGGTCACAAATTTCAAGCTACTGATTGCAGTGTGTACTGTTGTGGGCGATGTGGAGTATGCGCCGTTGGCGTAGAGAGGGGATAATCGATGGGTGGATATGTATTCGGATTTGTATTATCAGTACTAGGGTTAATAGTTTTGCTGGTGCGGTCCTGGTGGCGCGAGAGGAACGGAAACTCTGTTCCAGCCCATAGTCATGAGGATGTTATTGTGACTACGGCAGGTCTTTTAGCGATACTTATTGGTGCTGCGGTGACGATAACGAAAGTGGTGATTGAGATTGCGGGCTTGTTATACCAATAGAAAAAGCGGATCTGAATTCAGATCCGCTTTTTGTTTTCCCGATGTCGGGAATTTATTTCCCTACCCAATCCACAATCAGCCGACCCAACTCTTTCCGATCACTCTCTGCCAATTCACCGCCAAAGAAGTCGCAGATCTGACGCACAATATCTGCTACTTTGCGTTCTGCCACTGGATTACTCTTCTTGCGCGTCTCCAACCACTCTTTGCGGATCTCCTGCGTCAACTGATTAATTGCTCTAACATCTTTAACGCCGGTAACTTCCCACCAATGGTGGTGCATTTGGAGCAGCATCCAGCGTGTGCATTGCGCTGGGCTATCCTGCGGCGTTGGTTGAATGTAGCCTTTATGCTTCATGAGGTAAGACCCATGTTGCGACGGTTGCGGTGATTATAAAGATTGTTGTTAGGATGTACTCAGTTAGTGGAGACATTCAGTACTCCTTTCATTGCTTCACCAAGACCGGCTAAGTTATGCGCTTCAATCTTTGCGGCAACACTACCGTGTTTGATGCGCTTAATCAACTGGTCCATCTTGCCACCATTTACCATGTGTGAGATTAGGACACCAGCAAGATAGTCCTCGAAATCAACACCCAGCGCTTTCGCCTTCTCTCTGTAGTATGGATCTAGGAGAAGTTTGATTGTTACTGTCTCCATCTACGCTACCACCAGTTCTTTGATCAGCGATCCATCGACCACATTGCTACCTTTTGCCACGAACGATGGGCATGAAAACGCTTCAGCTAGATCGAATAGAATCCATTCAACGGCTTCGCAAGTTCGCCGTTCGTCATCACCATCCCAAGCCACTAGGCATACAGGATCTCCGGTAGCTAAAGATAGAGCCATGTACCGACAGTTGTTACATTGTATCTTAGCCATCGACCAACACCTTCCATTGTTCTTCAGGGATATAGTTACCAGTTGCGCAAGAGGCTGGTAGTACGCCATTGTCGTTCAGGTAGTCCAGAACTGCGCGCTGCGCCGGATTGAGTCGATCTCTTTTGCCAACACCGCTTGCTTGTGTGATTCCGTCCCAGCCCTCATTATCCTTCAAAATCTTGTTTAAGTGACTGTAGTCCTGTGCCATTATCAATCTCCTTTGTGTTTGTTTCTATTAACATCAACTTATGAGATCAATAATACCATGATGATTCCATTTGCGCAATAGGTCAAAATACGTATCTAGTCCCAATCTAGAAACACAACCGTGTTCACTAGGATCTTTTCTAGTTCCGGCGATATCCCAAAACGTTCCCGATTCTTACTGATACTGTTTAGCATACTGCCGCCTGTCGTTGATTGGGATGCGGCTTTCCAATCTGCCAGCATCTCCATCAGGTCGATCAGCGTCATGTCGCGGATACCATCTTTCCAGAACTCTGGATGATGGCGATTGTTTCGATAGTGGTGCTGTACTGCTTCCTGTACAGCTTCTAAAGCGGCTTTATACTCATCGGACATATAGGTCAAGCTATCAAGCTTCGCCTTGTTGACGACTAGCGCTAGTTCTTTGTCGCCGTACTTGGTGATGTCGTGGTAGATGATACGGGTGAATAACTCGCTGACAACATCGCCAATATAGATTTGCACATTGCGAATATGCTCAGCCACTAGGCGCAAGCCAGCGGCTTCGTGGTTCTTGTCAGCTTTGAGGTCTGCTAATTCTTTGCGTAACAATTTGATTTCTTCATCTTTTTTGCTTGTGTCTAGTGCGGCAAGAAATAGGGATAGGTCTAGCATGTTCGGGTTCTTTCTGTAGCTACTTCGTAATTACATTTAACAAAGTCTCGTACTCGCCCATAGCCTGTTGGTAAAGCGTTACCCCAATCTCTACCTCCTGAACCGCCAAATCAAATGCATCTGCATCATAATCCTGAAGGAAAGTAGCAATCCGATAAACATAGCCAACCAAATGTTTCGATGCTTCCGTCAGCGTTTCGTGGGCAGAAGCGAATCGTTTAGGTGGGATAGTATTCTTCACAATCTCCGCTGCCGACAACATGTCTTCCAGCGCAGACTGCATCTCCTTCATCCAAGCTGGTGAATACATCAGTTTAGGATTAGCAGACAAAGCGCCCATCAATCGTTCATTCTCAGCGAAAGAACTGGTGTAGAGATCAACCGCTTCGCCTATGCTAGTCAAATAGTTGATTTCTGGATTGGTTAGCGTTGGAGGTTTCGTTACTGTGATCGGTGGCGTTACGCCAAGGATCTGCACACTCTTATCAGACGATTTCGCCGTGACGCCATCCTCAGTGATTGAGACGGTGATCGTGATTGGCTTGCCGTTTGCCGTAGCGGTGATGATGTAATCCTCGGCTTTAGCAACACCGATCAAGAGGGTGATTGAGAATAGGGCGATAGCGACAGCGGCGATTAGTTTTTGGGACATGTTAGTCTCCGTAATAGGTCCACAATTGCGGATTACTCTTACTTTCGTCTAGTTGTTGCTTCCATTTGGGAATATATAGATTGCCATCGTTGTCGAGTTGATAGTCACCAGGGTTGAGAGCGTTGTGATAGAAGCACTTCTTAAACGTGCTGATTGACTGCAAAGGTGGTTGTGGTTTGACTGGTGGAAAGATTCGCTTTTTCTTTGGCAAGTTTGACAATCTCCTTTTGGAAACATTTATATGATAGTGATTCTATTTGATCCATTGGAGATTGTCAAACTTGCCAAGTGTTCTGATCATGAGGGTGGTGCTAGACCGTATTCTTCATCTTGTCGTTGTATCTATCTAGTATGGCATCCATAGCCTGTTGCCCCAATCCATAGAGTTCCAAGGCATACGACTCAGGATTGATAACAGAAACGATCTTGCCTGATTTCTTGGTTGTTACCCAGAATTTACCATCGTATGTGTAATAGTTCTTCTCACCATCTACCGTAACGTAAGCTCCGTAGCCAGGAGATGGTTTACTTACACTACTGATCAGATCTAGTTCACTAAAGAACGAACCACAATCTGTATAGCACAGCGCCACATGTCCTGGGAACAGTATTTCACCGTAGTATCGCCGCCATCCGCCGTCGCGCACAATGTAAACTCGGCGGTCTGGGGTGTGAACATATGTCCCTAGCGTACCCATTTCAACGTCTTCGTCTTCAACATCACTAAGGCTATTGGTGTAAATCAAAAGCGGCTCATCAAATCCACCACTAAATTTAAACGGAACATCAGTGTAATGAAATGATCGCGTCCAGGCAGATCTTATGTCGGACAAAATCTTGTTTCCCCATAATACATCTGGGTAATAAAAGAAGTGTCTAAACTGTCCCGCTCCTGCCTTTGCCACCGATGAGACTGGCTGGTTAGCTGATGCCGCTGTCGGCACTAGCGTAGATAACCCAGACAGACCTAACCCTTTAAATAACTGTCTCCGTGAAATTTTCATAATCCTCCTATTCATCATCTCTACAGTACATATAGCGTTGCTCTAACGACTTCAGGGTCTTATTGTATGCTGCCGACATAATCGAAATCAACTCGATATATTTTGCGCATTCCCATGTCGCAGCGTTCGCCTCCCTTCTGGCGTCATCAGCTTCACCTGATAATCGCTTCATGTGATCAAGTAATTGCTGTGAAGCCTTTTTTATACTGTTATCTTCAGGCAAATCATTGATTGCCTTCTCGAACTCAAAGTAAATCATCTCATCACCAAAATTCATGTTGTAGCCCCTAGTTAGTTTTGTTGTCCATTGATGTTGATTTTTCCACATCTCCATCCTTGATCGCCTCTATCTTTTGGTGACAATCGTGACACAAGGCGACTAAATGGAATAGTGGTTCATTACCGACATATTGGTATGTCAGGTGGTGAACCTCATTAGCCACCCGCGATCTACACCCCTCGCATATCCCACCGGCGCGGTTTATAACTAAGGCGCGTTTTTCCCGCCATACATCCGACGCAAGATATGTACTGTACCATTTTTCCCATGCAACTCCCTTCTCTTTATCCTGGTTTCTCATTTTGATCAGCGTCTCTTGTCCACACGACATCTTCCAAGATGAATACATCTCTTTATCGAAAGGCGTTGCCGCATCCTTCTCTGCAACGCTTATATCTAATTTACGTATGGAATTCCCCGCCTTTCCGCAAATCACACACTGCATCTTGAAATGTACGCTATCATTAGCGTACACATCCCAGCGCAATTCGTACTTATGATCACATGGTGGCTCAGAATGCGTATAATCATAACCCTTCTGCTGAGGCGGATCTATCTTGTATTTTTTAAACACTCAACCTCCCTCTCGTTAATAGATTAACAATATCCTGCTTTCGGAAATCATTACACGTAACTACAGATCGCCAGACGAACGCTATATACTTGCACTCTAACCGAGTTTATGTTTATCCCTCATTTCTTTCGCTAGCAGATATCGCCCTGTTTTTGTAGTATATTTGTATTGCCCGTATTTCCCGCACTTCTCTGCCTTTCCTATTTCGTTTAACACATCCAATGTCAGCTTTGCGGATAGCGATGTGGATGCCCATAACTGTTTAACTACATGCATCAGAACGTCGAACCCGATACCGCATACAGTCAAAGCAATACTGTCTGACAACGCACACTCCTTAATTTTCACGGTATGTTCACTTACCACGGCATACACCAATGGATTTTCATGTTTAGTCAACACGCATGGGTTGAATTCTTGTTTCGAGATTGCCAAATTGACCATATCTATCGAATAACCACTGTTTAACATCTTCTGTCGCCACCCTTTCTGCCAACCACCAAAAAACAGATAGCCCCATTCGTTCGTAATCAAGAGATCGTTCTTTTATATTATCCAACGAAACAGGGGATACCTGCACCTCATGCACCTCGCAGAACCCGTCAGGAAACTCAACATGTAAATCACACCGGCGATCCTCACCCAGCGGTCGTTCAAAATCGAACTTGCATCCTTGGTATATGGTCTGCTTACGCAAGAAATCCCTAACCGCCACCTTACATGTACGATGTGTTTCACTTTCTCCACCATCAGACATTGAGCACTTCTTAGTGCCGCCGCTACGTGTGTTATGTACAAAATGAGGTCTCACAGCGAGGGATTGGCGGATAAACATATCACATCCGCACTCACGGCATACAATCTTTACATCAGATAGTTTCGCCTTTGGGCTGGGTAACAATGTAATATCAACAACATATCTCTTCCCATCCTCATAAATTGCGACCGCTGTTAGTGGCATAATTTACTCCTTTCAATACGACAAGTGTCACAAGAATAGTTTACACTACATTTAACATGTAGTCAACATATGCGCGGTTTTGCTTCAAATAGAAACATTAATCTAGAATGACCATAGAATTATGGTAGGCAAATTGCAATGCAAAAGCATAGACTGGGGAATATATGAAACGATTTAAGCGAAAGAACAACAAAGAGGGTAGCTATCTGTTCAGCTTTCGATTACCGATGAGCGTGTGGAAAAAGGTGAAGTCTATGGCGACTGAACAAAAGGTAAACGCCAGTCACATTATCATTGAGACTTTGCGAAAAGAGTTTGGCGAAGAAAAATCTGAGGGTGAAAACCGCACTAGTCGCTAAACAAAGTAAGATCCTAGACTATCAGGATACGTTTGTTATCCAATCCTGATAATTCTAATGGAAACATAAACTTGACTAATGTTTCCCGAAGGTGTAAAATGATGCAATCGATTAATTGTGTTCGTGTCTTAAAAAGCATATCGCCTGACTGCGATAACAATCAGGCGACACCAGTGAAGCTTTGGAAAGGAAATTAACTAACGTGAGACAGATTATAACAGAAACAAAATCAGTTGTCAAGTCGGTCAGACCGCAAATTTCATTCTTTGATTCCATTGGTTGCAGTTTTGTTCCCAATGGCAAAAAGTCAAAGCGCCCCATCCATGACAACTGGCAGAACAATCCGCAGACCGCAAAAGAGATTGAGAAGCATACCGGCAATATCGGCATCGCACTAGGGAAACACTCTGGTGGGATCATCTGTTTTGATGCAGATGTGCGCTTTCCTGAGTTCATAAATCGCTTCCCCTTCCTCAAAGAATCAACCATCATCACACGTAAAGACGCACCAGGACGCGGAAAAGTACTCGTTCGCGTGACTGATTCCATGCCCCGATCAACAAACCATAAAATTGAGGGAGATTCAAAACCCGTTTTTGAATTGTTGGCAAATGGCAAACAAGCGGTGGTGATTGGCATCAATCCCCACGGTTGCGAATATGAATGCAACAACAAACAGCCAGTTGAGTTAAAGCTTGGTGAAGTTTCTGCCATCTATCGACAATGGACGGGTGTTGAATTACCAAGTGCTACTCGCCAAAAGAAGTCTATCGATTTGGTTGAAAGTGACAATGTCTTGGCGAAGCTTGTAAAAAAGCATTGGACTTGTAAAGAAGTTTTTCGTCACTTTGGTTGGGGTGAGACAATCATCGTTCAACGAAACGGTGAAACACGGTTAGCCAATCACGGTGGGTTGTTGATCCGCGAAGATCGAGACGTTTTCTATAATCATACTGAGGAAGTCGGCGGTGATTGTATCGCGGCGTGGGCTTGGGTGAAACTCGGTAAACCTAAACTCGAAAAAGAAGAGTTTGTTGCTGTGTGCAAAGAAATGCTAGATGTCGTTGGTGTTGAAATGCCATCATTTAAATCTGAATTGGCGTTTAGTGCTGATACTGCTCGTGCCTGGGCATCTACCGCTAGCAACTTCCCGAAAGACCGCTACAACGCACAGAATCGTGCCGCATCGACTTACTTGATCGAAAAGATGATTGAGACAGGTAAGAACGTCATTTCGATGTCAGTGCGTGATTTAGCCGAACATGCTGGGATGAGCGATATTACTGCACATCGAACGATCAAGCGTTTGATTGCTTATGGTCACATCGAACGAATTACCGATGTCGGGAATTACATGGATGGTGATATTGAGAATGTGACCGACAAATTTACTAGCAATCAACTGAGTGCGTTTCAGTACAAGCTAACGCAAAAATTGATTGACCAACTGTCGGAACTTAATACATGCGATAGCATCAGCTTTAGTGCTACGCATGTATTAAGTTCTTGCACATCGAAATCTCAATCTATTAGCCATCGTTACATGGATCATGATGCCTTCCAATATGGGGCTGAAGTTGCCGATAGTGGATTAAAGATGGGAAAAGCAAGCTTAGATTTGGTTGCTGCTTTAGCAGAGAAAAACGAACAGACTAGCGAAGAATTAGCGGAAATCACAGGCAGATCACGTCAGTCCTGCGCTGAAAAGATGGGGGTTTTGGTGATGTTGGGGATCGCAGAATCTTACCGCTTTGGCAAGCAGGTTCGCTATTACTTGGTTGACGCATGGGAAGATGTGCTTTATCACATTGTAAAATCCATGTCCACCTTGGGAGCAACCACAAAGCGCAAAATTCGCCACATCGAAGCACGTCTTGTGATGCTGGATCGGGTGCTGAATCGCTACCTGTCTGAGAAAATGCGCAATCGTATTGCCGATATGATCAAAGAACTGCGCAAGAATCTTTTTGCACTCAATCGCCAGTTGGGACAGTTGATGACAATGCGCCAAGAAATGTTTGCGTCATAGTGGGACACTCGTCAACCGCCAACGACTAAATCACGTCGGCTTGTCCCTGACCTGACTCAATAGTCCTCGGTCGAGACGTTAGGCTAGTTGACAAAATAGCCCTGCCACGAACAGAGATGTTCATAGCAGCATTGGTGTCTGCGTTAGCGGAATAACCACAGGTCACACAAAGAAACTCAGACTGACTCTTGCGATTTTCTTTATCAATGCAGCCGCAAGAGTGACAGGAACGAGAGGTGTTACGTGGATCAACTAGTACGACAGGAACGCCGTATAGTTTGGCTTTATATTCAATCTTCTGGCGTAAATCATAGAATGACCATGAGTGTCGTTCTCTCCGCTGTGCTTTCCGAACCGTTACCCGTTCGTTGATGCCTGTCAGATCCTCCAGGGCAATCGCACGACCGGTGTCTTTAGCACGAGAAACAATCTCCTTTGAGATCACATGATTTACGTCATTGGCAAAACGCTTTTCTTTGCGACTACGCTTTTTGAGCAATCGTTTAGCCGATTTTGTTTGTTTCGCCTGAAGTTTGGATCGAAGTTTAGCATAGCGTTTGCGGGTGTTATTAACTTTCTTCCCGCTGTACTGACTGCCGTCACTGTCGGTAGCAATGTTGGCGATGCCAAGATCCACACCCAATACATTACCATCGAAAGATAGTTCTGATTCGGCTACATCACAGGTTGTGTATAGGTAGAATTCATCGTCAATCAGGCAAAGGTCAGTTTCGCCACGTTGTGATTGCAACATCTTACGTTGATAGTCACCAACAGCGAATTCGATCTTTTGCCGACCGTCAACGGTCCAGATTGAGACGTAGCTATCGGCAATCTTCCATGACAAGATACGTAGATCGTAGGGAATAGATCCAGTTGACCTGAATTCTCGCTTTGTCTTTTTGTCGATCTTGTAGGAGTCGGCAACCTTAGCGATACAGCGAATAACTAATTGCGCCACCAATCTGAAACTAGCGCGCACTTCATGGTATACCAACTTATGTACATCGAATTGGCGAAACGACTTAGCTAACCAAGCCGCTTCGCTAATGTAATTGCAAGCTTGATTCGCTGTCTCGATTGTGCGCTTCAGGCTATCTACCTGTGCTTTAGTCGGTAAAAGTTTGACCTTGGCAGTTAGTTTCATAGGTGTATTATAACGCAAATAGGAACATTTTGTCAACAATGTTTCTGTGGTATGTAATTAAAAAGAAAAAGCAGGAATCTTGGAAATCAGAGATTGAGCGGAAATATCAGTCAAAAGAATGATGTAAATGGGATCATTTGTGATATAATGTTTTAGATAGAGATTGTAGCCAACAAAAGGAACTATCGCTCTATGAAACTAAAGTTTTGTAGTTGTCGAATGTGCAAATGGGGTAGAAAGAGTTCTTGGGAGCAGGAGAATATTCGCCAGAAAAAGAAATCAGCGCGTCGAGTCGTGAAAGAACTGTTGCGCTCTGGCGAATATGACAATCTGCCAATTGCGGTCGCTATCGGCTATACAGATTGATTGAGAAAGGATGTAGTGTTTTGAAAACAGTCGGCAAGTATGAAATGAACTCAATAAACACAGGGGATGTGTTAGATTTCCTATCAGGATTTGATGACGGTACTGTTCCCTTATTTCTATTTAGCCCACCGTATAATCTTGGGATTTCGAGCGGTGGTGGTTTATCGAGAATGAAGCACAATGGTAAATCGAAAGGTAAATGGAATAACTGCACTCTTGTGGATGGGTATGATGGGCAGAGTGACGACATGGACCCTGAGGAGTATAAGCGGTGGCAATTCCGAATTCTTAATATGTGCTGGTCTAAACTCGAAAATAATGGTGCGATTTACTACAATCACAAACCTAGAATCCAATATGGTCAGTTAACTACACCATTGGATTATAACCCTGGTTTGCCAGTCAGACAGATTGTAATTTGGGCAAGGGCTGGTGGGATAAACTTTAATCCTACAGCGTATTGCAATACTCACGAGTGGATTGTGATTTTCGCCAAACCTGAATTTAGATTGAAGAGTAAAGGTGCATCTGGTGTTGGTGATGTGTGGTACATTCCTCAATCACCAAGTTGGCATCCTGCGCCTTTCCCAATCACTTTAGCGGAACGGGTTTTGGAAACGGTAGAACCTGCTTTTGTCGTTGATCCGTTTTCTGGTAGTGGGACAACAGCAAAAGCCGCTAAAAAGATGGGTGTCGGCTACGTTTGCGGTGAAAAATCAGAGAAGTATGTGAAGAAATCGACAGAAGAACTTGAAAAGTGAGTTTTGCCCCGAAATTATTTGCGGAATACGAGATGCCTGAACAATTGTCGTTGGTAGCGTGATTGAGAAAGGAGTTAACCCGATGTTAACAGATGAAGACACTGAAATCCTAGAACTCCTCAATCTGCATGGATTGCGGGATCTAGAAATAATCAAACAGTGGATTAGTCATACGGCAAAGATAACGAATATATGGCTGGACGGTGATTGTGGCGATATCGACAGTGACGCTATAGTTGAGTTTAGCAATTGGTGGAATGGAGATTTACCAACCCAATGAATGACCTAATCGAAGCTTTGCAGATCTTCCTGAAATACGGCAATCCGACCTACCCAACACATTGCGAACATGATGTGATGTGGATTTCCGAGATTGCGCCGAAAGATGTATCCGCTGAAGACAAGGAGCGATTGGATCAGTTAGGTTTTTTTGTTAGCGAACACGATAACTGCTTCAAGTCATACAAATTTGGATCTGCATGAAGAGGTCAAAATGTCCTTCGACAAATACTATCCCAATCGCAAAGACCGGCGTAAACCCTACCATGATTCACGACGATTTGACACAACTTGCCGGAATCATGGTAGTTGCTCATGGTGTCGTGACAGTAGAACGTATAGCACTCGCAAGTGGGCTTGGTTAGCCAATCAATCCTTACACGACTACTATGCCGAATCTGACGTTGACCATGCGTAGTAAATACGCCATTTGTACGTAGATTTTAGAAACACTTCATGATATGATGTTCCTTGTAGTACGGAAACAAATCGTCTAGCAAAAAAGGAGCATCTAACATGAAGTGGAAAACAGTAGCATTGACGTACTCCCACGGCTAAAGCCGATGGGATTCTGGGGTCAAACAGTAGCAGCCTGAATAACAGGTCTTACACTACCTAACCCAAGAGAAGACGCCCCTTCTCTTTCTATGTTGATAGCGGCATTGGTATCTCGATCCAAAACTGTATGGCAGCCAGGACAATGCCAATGCCGATCACTTAAAGATAATTCTTTGTTAACATAGCCACAACAAGAGCAAGTCTTTGATGACGGATAGAACCGATCTACGAAGTGTATAAGCTTACCTTTTTGCTTGGCTACGTACTCAAGAATAGACACAAACTCGGTGAAAGCAAGATCTGACACTTTTCTACCCCATAGTTTTTTCATTGCAGCGATGTTCAGATCTTCTAAGACGATGATGTCAAACTGATCGGTCAGGCTATGGGCAAGCTTAAAGAAGAAGTCTCTACGCTGATCCTTGATCGTCTCGTAGATTCGATTTAGCTTATCTTTAGCTGCAAACCAGTGACCAGATCGTTTCACTTTACGGCTAAATTCACGATTAGCTTGACGAATCTGCTTAAGCGCATTGATAAACCACAGGGGAGAGTCTACT
>Ga0154020_10000489_pt1 | contig 48199 bp, 38 predicted proteins | sample Klosneuvirus_201_FD_109709 | JGI IMG/M metagenome (GOLD analysis project Ga0154020, IMG submission 109709) | Active sludge microbial communities from wastewater, Klosterneuburg, Austria - Klosneuvirus_20160825_MG | ecosystem: Engineered > WWTP > Aerobic digester > Activated sludge | place... | reverse complement strand
CATTAAGCCGGCTGTAGCGCTTGTAAGCAATACAAAATGTATCAGACCATTGGCTCTCACTGGGAAGTACTAGAAATTCTTTAAAGCGGCTTTAATTAATACGTCTACCTGGTCGCTTGAAGTTCCTTGCTGCCGTATGGCCTTTTCCAAAGCTTTTTCAGCAGCATTTTTTGGGAAACCCAAGGTGACCAAAGCCATTAACGCCTCATCTCTGGTTTTATTGTTAGAAACTGTTAAAATCTGGGAGATTCCTCCCTCGTGTTTTCCAAGTTTTCCTTTGAGGTCAACCACGATGCGCTGGGCGGTTTTATCGCCTATTCCTTTGATGCTTTTGAGAAGCGCCACATTGGCTGTATTTACTGCCGTTGCTATTTCTCCGGCACTCATGCTGGATAACATCAACAGGGCACTCCCCCCCCCCACGCCGCTAACAGAAATAAGTTTACGAAAGATCTCTCTTTCTTCTTCATCGGCAAATCCATAATATCTTGGATTGTCGTCGCGCACGTACACACTTTCGAGGTAAACCAAAGCGTCTTTTTGATCCCCAAGTTTGGTATAGGTTTGAAGGGAGATGTGAAGTCCATACCCTACACCGGCGCATTCAATAACAAGGTGGGTTGGAGATTTAACGAGTACCTGACCCCGCAGGTGGTTGATTAATGACATGTATGGTATTTACTTTCTGTTTTGTGCATCTACAACGGCTATGGTAATCATGTTCACAATTTCGCGTACACTACTGCCTAACTGAAGCACGTGAACCGGATGATTTAATCCCATAAGCACAGGGCCTATGGCTTCGGCTCCGCCCAATTCCTGCATGAGTTTGTATGCAATGTTACCAGATGCCAAATTAGGGAAGATGAATGTGTTTACATTCTTATCCACAAGGGTGCTGAATGGAAATTGCTCCTTCAATAATTCATTGTTGGCCGCAAAATTGGCCTGTATGTCGCCATCCACAATAAGACCAGGATAATTGTTGTGCAAAATGTTCACGGCTTTGGCCACTTTTTCCGGAATCTCTCCTTGAGCGGAACCAAAATTGGTATACGATAACATGGCGATGCGTGGAATGATGTTGTATTGTTTCACCGTGTTTGCTGTGAGGATGGCAATGTCGGCAAGCTGTTCAGCGGTTGGATCCACATTCATGGTGGTGTCGGCAAAAAAGAAAGGTCCCTTTTTTGTTACCATAATATACAAACCCGCCACACGGCTAACTCCAGGTAAGGTATCGATCACTTCAAGTGCGGCTTTTATGGGTTGACCGTATTTTCTGGTTAAGCCGCTGATCATGGCATCGGCAAGGCCATTGCTCACCATCATGGCTCCATAATAATTACGGTCGCGCATCAGTTTTCGGGCATCGTATTGATTCAGACCCCGACGTTGGCGTTTTAACCAAAGGGAATCACCAAACTCATCGCGGGCATTTTCATCTTCAGTCAATGGGTCAACAATTGGCATGTCGACCAGATCCATGAAATTTTCCTCGGCCAATTTCTGAATGCGCTCTTTGTTGCCCAGTAAAATGGGTTTGGCTATGCCCTCGTCCCTTACCACGCAGGCTGCCTTTAAAATTTTATAATTGTCGGCTTCGGTGAACACCACGCGTTTTGGGTTGTTTCTGGCTTTGTTGGCCAAACTGCGCATCAATTTGTTATCCTTACCCAAACGGTTTTCGAGTTCCGCTTTGTAAGCATCCCAGTTTTGAATGGCTTTTTTTGCCACACCACTTTCAACCGCCGCCTTTGCAACCGCCGAAGAAACTTCGGCAATAAGGCGGTTGTCAATCGGTTTGGGGATAATGTAATCACTTCCAAAACTCAAGCTTTTTGAACCGTAAGCCAGGTTCACATAATCAGGAACAGGTTCTTTTGCCAATGCAGCAATAGCCAGTGTGGCGGCCAGTTTCATTTCTTCGTTGATGGTGGTGGCGCGAACATCCATGGCCCCTCTGAAAATAAAAGGAAATCCAAGCACGTTGTTTACCTGATTAGGATGGTCGCTTCTTCCGGTTGCAACAATAATGTCTTTTCGGGCGGCCATGGCTTCCTCATAAGAAATTTCAGGGGTTGGGTTGGCAAGAGCGAATACCACACAGTTTTTAGCCATGCTTTTCACCATGTCCTGCGTGAGGATATTTCCTTTTGACAAACCAACAAACACATCCGCCCCTTTAATCACTTCAACAAGCGAAGTTTTATCGGTTTTTTCACAGGCAAAAAACGTTTTGTATTGGTCAAGATCGGTTCTTCCCTTGTGGATCACCCCTTTGCTGTCGAGCATCACAATGTTCTCCTTCTTAACGCCCACAGCAATGTACATTTTGGCGCATGAGCTTGCGGAAGCACCGGCCCCATTAATCACCAATTTTACTTCAGACATTTTTTTGCGTGATATCTCAACCGCATTCAACAAACCGGCTGCTGAAATAATGGCGGTCCCGTGTTGATCATCGTGCATGAGCGGAATGTCAAGCGCCTCTTTCAGGCGGCGTTCAATTTCAAAACACTCGGGCGCTTTAATGTCTTCAAGATTAATGCCTCCAAAGGTTGGTGCAATGTTTTTTACCGTGTTTACAAATTCATCAATGTTTTCAGTGTTCACCTCAATGTCAAACACATCAATGTCAGCAAAGATCTTAAACAACAAACCTTTCCCTTCCATAACCGGCTTTGAGGCCAGGGCACCAATGTTCCCAAGTCCGAGCACCGCTGTTCCATTTGAAATTACCGCTACAAGATTTCCCTTGGCCGTGTATTTATAAGCGTCTTCAGGGTTTTTTTCAATCTCCAGACAAGGTTCTGCAACTCCCGGAGAGTAGGCAAGCGTTAAATCCCGCTGCGAGGAATAGGGTTTTGTTGGCACTACTTCTATTTTCCCGGGGCGACCTTGAGAGTGGTAATCCAAGGCATCTTCTTTTCTGAATTTTGCCATAAGTTTTGTTAAAAAGGAAGACGAAGGTACTAAATATTTTGAAGGAAAAACCCATCTCAATAAGAGACTAATTTGTTGATTTTTAAACTTTTAGATGGAATGAAAGTGTGGCTTAAAAGGGCTTGGGCCCCTGGCGCTAAACTGCGCGTGCAAATTCAAGGTAAAAGGTGCTGCCCTTGTTTTTTTCCGATTCAAACCAAACCTTTCCACCAAAGCCTTGCATGATGTTTTTCACCATGGCCAAACCCAAACCTGAACCTTTGGTTTTGGTTGTAAAACTGGGTGTAAAAATAGAGGGTTTTAGTTCCTCTGAAATTCCGCATCCGTTATCCTGGATGGAGATTATCAATTTGGTTTCGCTCCAGGTACTGTGAATACTGATCCGGGGATTTGTTATGCCTTCAAGAGCTTCCAGGGCGTTGCTCAAAATATTATTAAATACCCGCAAACACTGTTCTTTATCCCCTTTGCAAAGTCCGCCGGCTTCGGAGGCCTGAAATTCAATTTTAAGCTGGGGTTGTTTATTGAATAACTGAACGGCGCTGTGCAGTATTTCCAATGGCGCAATATCCTGCAATTGTGTTCCTGGCAGCTTGGCAAAATTGCTGAACTCTGTGGCTATGTTAGCTAGTGAATCAATCTGTTCAATAATTCCAGCGCTGGCTTGTTCAAACTTCAGCTTAAAATCTTCAGGACTGGTTTTGTTGAGGTGTTGCAGGTATTGAAGATTAAGCTTCATTGGCGTTAAAGGATTTTTGATCTCATGAGCCACCTGTTTTGCCATTTCTCTCCAGGCGCTCTCTCGCTCACTTTGAGCAAGCAAGGTGGCGCTTTCCTCAAGTTTTAAAAGCATCTGGTTGTATTCGTAAACCAGCTTACCAATCTCATCGTTACTTTGCCATTGTATGTTTTCGTTTCGTTTACCTAAACTGATTCTTGCGATCTGTTGTTTGATGAGACGAAGTGGTTGGGTGATGTAACCTGAAAGAACCAGCCCTGAGCCAAGGCTTAACATAAACAACACAAGATAAACATTGATGAGCGCAGATATAATGCCGGAAAGTTCCTTTAACAGGCCGCTTTGTTTGGCAAAATAAGGCAGGTTGATAAACCCCTGTAGTTGTTTCGCGTCGTCATATACAGGCGTATAGTGGGAGAGGTATTTCAGATTCCCCGCCGATTCAGTGACGTGCCCGGTGTATACCCTGTTGCTTTTAATATCGCTATACGGCTTGGGATTCACCAAATCGGCGCTTAAACCCAGGGCATACAACTTGGGTTGACTGGTATTTACCAAACGGCCCCTGGCATTAAACAAACTCAAATCACTATTGAATACTCTGGCGTACTCATTTATCCTTTGATTCACCAACTCGCGCTGCGAACCATCAAACAGACTCTGTGGGCTAAACTGATTGAGCAATTCATTCAGAATGATGGTGCTTTTTAAACTCAATTCCTTTTTGTTGTCATTTTCAAATTGTCTGGATACCAGCCTGCCTGAAGTAATACCAACCGCCGTCATGGCAAAAAGCAAGAGGACGATGATGCTGACTTGTATACGCTGGGTAAGGGTTGCAGGCATCATTTTTTCAGAAAATAAAAGCTTATACCCGTAGAAAAGGGCGAAGCCAAGTAGCGAGAAAATCAGAAAAAAGTAAGAATTGTAGGTGAACCTTTCGGTGGTGGTTTTAACCTTTTCGCTGATCAACACTTTGGTGTTTTCCTCAGGCTCGAAGGTGTGGTGTTTGTATTTGTTGTTTTCGTTCTCAATTTGCTCAGACTCGGAAGTAAAATGAGGGTAGTTAAACTCTCCATAATGGTTTACCAGTCGGCCCGAACGATAAACCGCATAACTCAGGTTGCCCAATTTTTCTTGTTTTTGCTGCGACACATCCAGCAACAGATCCGGAAAACTGCCTTGTTCGCCCAATTCCTTTGCTTCCAAAACGATAAACAAGTTGTTGTCTCCCAACTCAATCTGCGCCAAATAACGGGTTCCTGATTTATGACTCCTCACAAAAAACAAACCCTCCGCTAAAGTGGAATCACTGTGATAATACGCCTGGTCCTCAAAATACCCCTGGTTCCAGAAAACCGGATTGGCGTGTTCGAGCAAGGGGGAACACAAACGATCGAACAAATAGAATTCAGCTGTGTAACGGTCGAAGTACGCATTAAAATAATTTTGTTTCAGCAATTGTGGGATCTCGAGCCGCGTGTTGGGGAGCAATAGCATGAGGTTTTTAAGGCGTTGGTCATTTTTGATCTTTTCAGGCAAACCTTTATATTCATTCTCCAATGCCGGATCCTGGCGTTCACTCAATTGAAAGGAAATCAGTTTCATTTCAGAGTTCTGATTTTTTTCGAGATACCCGTTAAAAAAATAAGAAGCCGAAATTGAACACAACAACACAAACAAAATAATAGAATAGGAAAGGTGTTGTGCGCCAAATTTCCTGAGCACTAATAATCCCATCGTCGGCAACACCAACCAGAAACTTTCCTTAATCGCATGCTGATCGGTGAATACATAGTGAAGCGTGCACACCAAAAAAACCAATCCTATGTACACAGCCATTTCATACTTTTTGCCGCGGGAATTGATGTTAAGCAGTCCCATCAATGCCAGCATCAATGCCATGCTGAAGCCACCAATCACCGCAACCCCAAGAAAAGCGAGTGGTTTCATATTAAACACAGAGAGAAAGTCGAAACTCAGAGTAGAGTTTTGAACGAGACTTGAAATCCCATGATTGAACTGAAGCAGAGAGAGCAAAAGCACCAAAAAGAAAAGAGCGTTTTTTAATGCCTGCGTCCTGACTGAACTTGCTCCTGCGTTGTACCGGTAGAGCAAAACGGTGATGACAACCAAAAAAATAGCGTTGAGCAGAAGGTCGCCCAGGTAATTGTTTAAAAATGCCGAAGCATTCCCAAATTCCCGCACGTCATACAACACACTCTGATACAAAAACTCCGGCCATTTAAACGCGCTTATGCTTACCCTCACCAAAACCAAAGTTGGTAATACCCACACCAGATCCTGCAATTCTACTCCCTTCTCTTTCCTTCGCAGCACAAAAACCAAAAGCAAAGCCAGGCCCATAAAAAACAACAGGGTGCAGTACTCGATCAGGTTGGGGTTAGAGAACTGGTCTTCCTGAGTTTTAAATGAAAAAAGCACAGCACCCTTCTGTTTCACCGGGTAGGCGCCTACTGTATCCATTGAAAAGCTGAGGTTTTTGTTCAATCCCGTCCATGCTAAAAAATCATTGTTCAGGTAGTTGTTCTGGATCTGGTATTCTGGCTTCAAAAGACAGAGCGCGACATCGGTGACCTTGCCCCTTTGGCTTTTGCAATAAATGCAATAGCCTCTGTTTACCCTTACCATGCCTCTGTCCTTGGCGAAGGCTTTAAAGCTGGACTCGGGATTTAATCTGGAGTTGTTCCAAAACACAAGCGAATCGGATGAAAACCGGTAAAGAGCAATTTGTTCCTGTTCAAAAAACTGCACAAGCTCTTCGGTGTTCCCGTTAGGCAAAACAGAGTCGATGGCGATTAATGCCGCATTCAGTTGCCCGAACTTGTTTTCAATGGCTTGGCCTGCATTTAGTGCTAATTCCTCAGGCGATTGCAAAAACCGAACATAGAGCCATTGCGGGAGCAACAGCAGAAAAAGGCCGGTAATAACCAAAAAAACAGGGTTTAGAGCCTTGCGCATCATCATCTGCAAAATAACTATAAAACCTTTTCACAGCACAAAAAAATAAAGAAAGACGCTGCTCCTATTTGTTTTAATATTTGTATTTTGCGGGGAATTTTTAATTATGGCACAAGCACCCAAATCCGCACAAAAAGGCCTTAAAGCACCGACATTTGCACCGCTAAGTCAAACCTTTAAGTACTTCACTTTTCTGAATCAAAAAATCGCCATGATCTTGGTGGGACTTGTTGGTTTTGTATTTTATATCACCTCCATTAATGGTGAATATGCCCTTGACGATGGGATCATTATCCACCAAAACGACCACGTAATCAAAGGCGTGAGGGGAATCAAGGACATCATGACCAAAGACGCTTACGAGAGTTTTTACCGTCGTATGTGTGCTACCGATCAGTTGGCCGGTGGTCGTTATCGTCCGCTCTCTGTGGTGAGTTTTGCCATTGAACAGCAATTTATGGGCCCTTACCGTACAGGGCTTTATATGAAAGTGGAGGATTCCAACAAAAATGGGGTCTTGGACAAGGATATGGTGAATTACATTTCACCCTGCGGCCGACCGGAAACCAATTATGAATACAATGAATTTAAGGACACCAACGGCGACGGCATGGCTCAGCCCAACGAGTGTTATGCCTGTTGGGATACCAATCAAAACTTTAAAAACGACTCAGAAGAAGACTTAAACATCGACGGGATATTCAATGAAGTGGATTGCCAGGTATACATGGCCAAAGTGCGCCACTTTAACAACATCTGGACCTACGCCCTTGGTTGTATGTTTTTGTACCTTGTGTTTGCCCGTTATTTTTTCAGAACCAATCAGGACCTTGCTTTTCTCGCTGCCATCCTGTTCACCATGCACCCCATTCACTCCGAGGCCATCGCGAATGTAAAAAGCCGCGATGAGATTTTCTCATTGATTTTTGTTTCACTCACCTTTCTCTACTCCTTTAAGTTTTTAGAAACCAAACGAAACTGGGATTTGGTTTGGGCTTCCCTGATGTTTTTGTTGGCCTTGCTTTCAAAGGAATACGCCATCATGCTGCTTATTCTTGTGCCTCTGGCTGTATATACCTTCACCGAAAATGACGTGTATGAGAACCTTGTGAATACCACTCTATTTAAAAAAATAGTGGCTGTTCTGGTAACAGGAATCGTTGTGGCTTTTGTTCACAAAGGCCTTGTGAACCCTCTGCTTGGGGACGACAACAAAATTGTAACACGTGGTTTGAGCGGATTATTGTGGCTTGGTATGAATTATCTGGTGTTTAAATGGATTGATGATCCAAAGAACAGCGCGGGTTTAAAAAAATTCGCTTACACACAGGAGGTGAAGACCATTTTATTTATCGCAGTGTTGTTTGTGGTGTCCGCCGCATTTATGCTGTTCATTAAATACTCCTTCGATATTAAAGTTCCCCAGCCTCCAAAACCTTCAAAAGCGTATTGGTTTTTTCCTTTCGCTTATGTGGTGGTGCTGCTTATGTTCTCCAGCAAGTCCCTCAAGGAAAATAAATTCAGTGCTTTAATGGGCTGGGCCGGATTCATCATGTTGTTTTATCTGGGTATGCGTTTGGTGGCGGTTAAGCTAAAGCCGGGTGTGCCTGATACTGAGATTCTGAATAACCCGTATTTACTGGCAAACGAACAAGAGCGGTTTTGCACAAAAACATACGTGCTGATGAAATACCTGATCCTACAGGTATTCCCCCACCCGCTTTCCTCCGATTATTCTTACAACACCATTCAGTACCGACATTTTACCAGTTGGGATTTTATCGTCTCCCTTATCCTGCATTTGAGCATGCTATTTGGTGGAATTTATCTGGCTCTAAAACGTCACGTTATTGGGTTCGCCATCGTGGTGTATATTTTATTTGCCTTACTGATTGGTAACGTTTTAATGGACGTGGGCGCTACCATGGGTGAACGTTTGATCTTCCACTCCAACATTGGCTTCTGTATTGCTGCGGCCTACCTGATCTTAAAAGGGTTTGAGAGATTATCCTCCATTACTTTAAATGTGAGGAAAACTGCCTTGTGGACCATCCTTGTGGTGATTACCTTTTTATTTGGCTTTAAAGCCTGGGAGCGCAGCTGGGATTGGAAAAACGACGTGACCCTTTTCTTAAAGGATGTAAAAACCATGCCTCACTCTGTTCTTGTACTTGGTAATGCCGGGGCCCGTTGGGTGGATTTGGCAGACACCAAAGAGGTGACCGGTGTTCAGGTGGTGGGGCAAGATTCCACGCGTTTTAATGATTACAATGGCACCTTGGTCATCACCGATGAGGAGTGGAAAAAAAGCGGACTCAAAACCAAACGTGAAGTGGCCCTTTACAAAGGGATAAGTTTCCTTACCCACGCCATTGAACTGCATCCGCGCTACGTGAATGGGTACTTGAATCTTGGTTTAGCCCACTTTAAATTGAAAAAAGATTTCGATGCTTTGTATTATTGGAAAAATGCAGAAAAATTGTACCCAAACAATCCTTACCTGCGCAATTACTATCAGGTTTACGCCAACGACTTAAAACAACGCGGAGGAATGGCCTTTAACAGAGGGCGCATGGATTCAGCAGCCATTGCCTACAACCTGTGGACCATTTTGACCCCTCAGGATTATGAGGCCTGGTATAATTTAGGTGGTGCTTATTTTAACCAGCAGAAATTTGCCCTTGCGAAAAAGAGCTGGGAGCGTTGTTTACAGATCAATCCAAACTATGCTGAGGTGAAAAAGGTATTGCCAATGATTACCCCACAAATGTTAGGCATACAACCGCAAACCACTGTAGCTCCGCAACGTCAGAACATTCAACGCTGATGCGATCTGTTTTTCTGATGTTACTGGTTGGGTATTTCACCGGACTTAGATCTCAGAAAATCTGCTGTCTCGATACCATAGGACGTCTTAGCCAGTCGCCTAATGTTTATTCCAAACAACTAAATGGCGATAGCCTCAGCAATGCTTTTTGTATTGTCATCAAACAAGAGGTAAAGTCCCACAAACACCTTAAACACAGCGAACAGGTGATGGTACTGGAAGGTGAGGGGCAAATGAAGCTTGGTAATGAAGAGTTTAAAATCTCCGCTGGCGAATTGATTTTTATACCCTGCAATACCTACCATTCTGTAAAAAGCACCGGAAAAGTACCCCTTAAGGTGCTAAGCATTCAATCCCCGGAGTTCGATGGCAGTGACCGGATTCCGGAAACAAATACCGCCAAATAATTTTGCTGCAACCTGAAAAAGGTGTATCTTTGGGCCTCCTAATTGCGGATGTGGCGTAATGGCAGCCGCACCAGACTTAGGATCTGGCGCCTCACGGCGTGGGGGTTCGAGTCCCTTCATCCGCACCCATAAAGCAGAAAAAACCTCTTCGGATAATTCGAAGAGGTTTTTTCGCTTTATGGTGCCCTGAAGTGTTTTGCGAAGCAAATCTACTTCAGGGCCTACCAAACTTTTTTGCAGAAAAGCCCTCTTCGATTTTTTCGGGGAGGGCTTTTCGCTTTATGGGTCCTGAAGTGATTTACGAAGTAAAACTATTTCAGGACCCAACAGAATCAATCTCAATTTTAGCTACTACCCTAGGAATCTTCACTTCAGCGCAAGTCCCAATTGTTTTGCGAAGCAAATATACTTTAGGGCCTAATAAATTTTTTGTAGAAAAAGCCCATTCGGAAATACCAGTGGGCCTAATTCATTTACATCGAAATCTATTTAGTTCCAGAAAGAAAATCCCTGATTTCATTAAACACGTTTCGGGCCTGCTCATCGCTGATTTGCATGCCAAAACGAAGTGATTTGGCCTGGTACAAAAACTCCAGTCTTTCTCCTCCCCTTACCCAGAAACTTTGGTTCAAACTGTCAATCAAATTACTTGGCCGCACATCCAGAATTTTAAACTCCCGCATCAGATCAGGCGTGTATTCTTTTATCTTTCCTTTCCCATTAACTTCTCGCTGATAGTGAAATACGCCTTCCTTAATCCAAATCTTTTCCTTGCCGTATTTCCTCCAGATGAAGGCACGAATAATACTCACTTCAAAATAAATCCAGAATGAAAGGTAAATGAGCAAAAACAATTTTGCTTTTTCGTTCGTGATCTGAAAGTAGTTGATCATCACAATGACCCCGCACACCGACCAGGCCAGCAGCCAGAGAAATAGCAGGGCCAATTTGCGTTTATCGTTGGTGGCCAAAATCACTATGCTAAGTAAATTTTGCTTTTTAACTATGCTGATGCGTTCTCCCAGTAGCTTCATGTTTCGTTTTGAATCTTGCAAATTTAATTATCTTTAAGGCATTAAGCCCTATGAGCGATCTGAAACGCAGCCTGAATTTATTTGACACCGTGATGCTGGTTTCAGGAAGCATGATCGGTTCCGGCATTTTTATTGTGAGCGCCGACATGATGCGCCTCCTCGGTTCTCCCTTCTGGGTGCTCATTTGCTGGGTGTTAAGCGGGGTCATCACCTTGCTGGCCGCTTTAAGTTATGGGGAACTTGCAGGCATGATGCCCGACGCCGGAGGACAGTTCATTTACATTCGCAGGGCTTTCGGAAAACTAAGTTCCTTTCTCTACGGTTGGACCGTTTTTACGGTCATTCAAACCGGGGTGATCGCCGCTGTAGCTGTGGCTTTTGCCAGATTTACCGGGGTGTTGTTCCCTTATTTTGATGAAAATCACATTTTGTTTTACCTGGGCAAAGTATCCATTTCCACCACTCAGGTTTTAGCCGTTCTTTCAATCGTATTTCTTACTTACCTCAACGGTCTTGGTTTAAGCAAAGGGCAATTCATTCAACGTTTGTTCACCAGCGCAAAATTACTATCGCTCTTTGGTTTAATCTTATTGGGTTTTGTTGTCGGTTGGTCTAGCGGCTATTGGCAAAACAATATGGCTTTGGAATTTAAACCACTCAATCCTCCTGATTCTGACTCACCTTCTCTGCTTATTGGCGCTATAGGTTTGGCGCTGATTGGCTCCCTTTTCAGCAGCGATGCCTGGAACAACGTCACCTTCATTGCCGGAGAAATAAAACAACCTCAGCGCAATATTCCTCTGGGTTTAATCATTGGTGTGAGTTTAGTGACCCTGCTTTACATTCTGGCCAATCTGGCCTATTTTATGTTGTTGCCGGCTGTTGGATCACCTGAAGGGCTCAACACAATTGAAAAAGGCATTGCTTTTGCAGCGAACGACAGGGTTGGCACCGCGGCCATGTCTTCCATTTTTGGAAACGTGTCGGAGGTCATCATGGCTGTGTTGATTATGGTATCAACATTTGGCTGTAACAACGGCCTCATTTTATCCGGTGGCCGATTGTTTAAATCCATGGCCGATGAAAAATTGTTTTTTGCATCCGGTGCCCGTTTGAATAAAAACCAGGTTCCAGCCAATGCCATGTGGTTACAGGCCTTCTGGGCTTCGGTACTTTGCCTGAGTGGTTCTTACGGCGCTTTGTTAGACTATTGCACCTTTGCTTCTTTGGTTTTTTACATCATTACAGTTTTTGCGCTCTTCCATCTGAGAAAGTCAGCCCCTACCGCCCATCGTCCATACAAAGCTCTGGCCTATCCGGTATTCCCCGCCTTGTACATTTTATTGGCCGCTGCGGTATGTATTAATCTCTTGATCTATAAAACCGATAACACGCTGTTGGGAATTTTGATCATGGCTTTGGGTTTACCGTTTTACTACCTTTTTAACCGTAGCAAACATGTGGCCAAAGTTCCTTAGAACCTATTTTGGATTCACAAAACAACAAGGCCGTGGACTTTTTGTGCTTGTCTGCCTTTGCCTTGTTATTGTGTTGTTTCGTTTGTTCCTTCCCCTCCTTGAGCCTGAACCCACCTTCTTACTCAAAAACCTGCCTTCAATTTATAAGGACAGCAGCTCTGCCGAAGAAAAGAATCTGACTCTTGCAAAGAAGGAGAAAAAACAGCCCAGCTTATTTGCCTTTGATCCCAATCGTGTGAATTACGACCAGGCTTTACAGCTTGGGCTAAAACCTTCTACTGCCAAGGCTTTGCTGAATTTCAGAAGCAAGGGTTTTGTATTCAGGGAGAAAAAAGACCTGATGAAAGTATATGGCTTCACACGTGAAGATTATGAGCGACTTGAGCCCTATATCAAAATGAATGTGCCTGTGAAAAAAACAGAAGATAAATTCGCCAGCACACCATCTGTTTCAGTTACACAAACTAAAAAAACGATTACAACAAACATTGAACTCAACTCGGCGGATAGCCTGAGTTTGATTGCGTTGAACGGCATAGGACCCACTTTTGCAAAACGCATCCTCAAATACAGAGCCCTGTTGGGTGGCTTTTTTGAAGTCGAACAACTTAAAGAAGTGTATGGTTTTACCGAGGAACTTTTTGAGAAAATAAAGCCTTTTCTTAAGGTCGACACTAAACTCATCCACAAACTCAAGTTAAATTCAGATGATTTTAAAACACTCAATCGCCACCCTTATCTTTCCTATGAACTAACGAAACAAGTGGTCACTTCCAGAAAAAACCACCCTTTGGATGAAGCTACATTAAGGGACCTGATCAATGACGAGGCCCTATTTCAAAAGCTGGGTCCCTACTGCGCTTTCGACTGAATTTGGCCTTTCCTTTCAGTCAATAATTGTTATATTTACGGCTATTAGTCGAAACGTTATGGCCGATAAACAAAGAACCATTCAACATCCTGTCTCAGTTTCAGGAGTAGGTCTGCACACCGGTGCAATGGTAACCCTTACCTTTCAACCCGCACCTCCACACCACTGGTATAAGTTCCAGCGTGTTGATTTGCCTGAGAAACCCACCATTGACGCAGATGCGGATCTGGTTACTGACACCTCCAGGGGCACCACAATTGAACAAAATGGCGCCAAAGTGCACACCACCGAACACGTGCTGGCCGCCCTGGTTGGTTTAGGGATAGACAATTGTTTAATTCAGGTTACCGGAGCCGAAATGCCTATTTTAGACGGGAGTTCGGTTCGTTACATTGAGTTGCTTGAACAAGCAGGAATTGTTGAACAGGATGCCGACCGCGATTATTTTGAACTCAGTCAAAACCTTACTTATGAAGATCCGGTAAAAAAAGTAGAAATGCTGGCCGTGCCTCAGGACGATTTCAGGGTAACGGTTATGGTGGATTACGGCAGCGAAGTATTGGGCACACAGCACGCATCCATGTATCACCTTGGAGAGTTTAAAAAAGAAATTGCCCCTTGCCGCACCTTTGTTTTCCTTAGAGAGCTCGAGGCCCTGCTTCAACACAACCTCATAAAAGGCGGCGATCTTGATAATGCCATTGTATTGGTTGACAGTGAACTTCCAAAGGAAAAACTGGATTACCTGCGCAAAGTATTCAATAAACCGGACGTGGAAGTAAAAGGCCGAGGTGTGCTCAACAACACCAAACTGCATTTCTACAACGAACCGGCCCGTCATAAATTGCTTGATATTGTTGGTGACCTTGCTCTGGTAGGCAAACCAATGAAAATTCATATTCTCGCCGCGCGTCCAGGTCACGCGGGCAATGTTTCCTTTGCGAAAAAAATCAAAGAAATGATTCGCGAAGATGCGATGAGAAAAAAGAAAAACATCTACGAACCCTACAACCTCAATAAAACGCCATTATACGACGTTAATCAGATCCAGAAAATATTGCCACACCGCCAGCCCTTTTTGTTTGTAGACAAGATCATGGAAATCAACGAAGACGGCATAGTTGGTATTAAGAACGTGAGCATGAACGAGGATTTTTTCCGCGGGCATTTTCCTGATGCGCCAGTGTTCCCCGGTGTGCTTCAGATCGAAGCCATGGCCCAGGTGGGTGGCATTTTCGCTTTAAGCAAGGTTCCTGATCCTGAAAATTACCTCACTTTTTTCATGAGTATCGACAAAGTAAAATTTAAAAATCAGGTGATACCTGGTGATACCATTGTATTTAAGCTTTCCTTGCTTACGCCCATCCGAAGAGGGATTGTTCACATGAGAGGCGAGGCTTTTGTACGTGAAAAACAAGTCATGGAAGCCGAAATGATGGCACTGCTTTCCAAGGTAAAAGGCAAGGAAGTAAAACAAAGCGCCGTAGCCGTATAATATGATATCTCCACTCGCCAACGTACATCCCAAAGCCAGAATTGGCAAAAACGTTACCATCGAAGCCTTCGCTACAATTTACGAAGATGTTGAGATTGGTGATGATACCTTTATTCACCCCAACGCGGTTATATATCCCGATACGATTATCGGTAAAGGCTGTAAAATCTTTCCAGGGGCCATCATCGGAATTATAAATCAGGACTTAAAGTACAGAGGAGAAAAATCCAATACCGTTATTGGCAATAATACCGTGATCCGGGAATACGTAACCATACACAAAGGAACATCTGACCGCATGACTACTAAAGTCGGAGACAATTGCCTTATCATGTGTTACACGCATTTGGGTCACGATTGTATCGTTGGCAATAATGTGATCATCGCGAACAACGGCAGTTTGGCCGGGCACATCACGGTTGAAGATTTTGTAGTGATTGAAGGTGTGGTGGCTGCTCAGCAGTTTGTAAGAATCGGGGCTCACTCGTTTGTGGCCGGCGCTTCTTTGGTTCGGAAAAGCATTCCCCCTTATGTTCGCGTGGCCCGAGAACCCCTGCAATTCATTGGCGTGAACACCATTGGCCTCAACCGCAGAGGATTTGACAAAGACATGATTAAACAAATTGAGGACATCTACCGCATTATTTTTGTAAGGGGACACAACCTCAGTAACGCGCTGGAGATTGTTGAAAACGAAATGCCGGACACGGAGGTCAGAAAACAAATTCTTGATTTCATCAAAAGCCAGAAAGAAGGCATTATCAAAGGAATTTAAGCGCTTAAGCTTCCGTTTTGCTTTCCATACACCTAAATAACATCGGTAAAAAATTCAGAAGGGAGTGGATCTTCCGGCAACTGAACTCCGAAATTAAACCGGGCCAAAAGTTGGTTATACTTGGCGGAAACGGATCAGGGAAATCCACCTTACTTCAGGTTATTAGTGGATTTATAGCCCCTAATGAAGGGTCCATTGTTTATTCTTTACCAAACCAACCGCTCTCCGCGGATGTCATTCACCACCACATGTCCTTTGCTTCACCCTACCTTCAGGTGATTGAAGATTTTACCTTGCATGAAATGGCCACACACGCTAAAACGTTCAAACCCTTTCATAAAACAATTTCTGCAGAGGAATTTATTGAACTCATTCAACTCCCCCAGGCCAAAAACAAATACATCCGCGAATTTTCAAGCGGCATGAAACAACGTTTAAAACTTGGTCTTGCCCTGCTAAGTGAAACCCCTTTGCTTTTGCTCGACGAACCTTTGTCGAATCTTGATAAGGCTGGAATTCAATGGTACAAGTCAATGATAGAAAACTACACAGCATCCCGCACGGTCATCGTGTGTTCCAATGCCATTGCTGATGAATACTTTTTTTGTGACACCACACTTAATGTGATGGATTACAAAATCAAATCCTGAAAGACGTTTCTTACAATTCGATTACGCGTCGTAATCTATGGTCACCGTTTCTGTCAAAGGATGGGATTGGCAGGTGAGCACGTAGCCTTCTTCCACTTCCTGTTCGGTGAGGGCAAAATTTGCGTTCATTTTCACTTTGCCTTCCAATACCTTTGCTCTGCAGGTGCAACACACGGCCCCTTTGCAACTGAAGGGCGCATCCACACCGGCTTCAATAGCCGCTTCGAGTATGCTTAAGCCTGATGTTTCAAGTGGAAATTCGGTTTCAATGCCATATTGAATTACTTTTATGTGCGCCTTAACATCTGCACCACTTGGCGCATTTGCCTTATCAACGGCTTCAATAACAGAGGTAAAATACTCGATATGGATTTTTTCCTTAGCTACTTTTAATCCTTCCAATGCCAATTTCACATTTTCCATCAAAGGGCCAGGACCGCAGATAAAATACTCATCTGCTTTTTCGCAGGACATGGCTTTTACCAGCGTTTCCGCTTTTTGTTGGCTCACCATACCACAATTCAATTCAGGAAGTGAAGCTTTTGGCGCATCATAAACCAAAACCAATTTTAAATTTGGATGTGTTGCCGCTAAACTCTCCAGTTCCGTTTTGAATATGCTGCTATCCTCATTTTTATTAGCATAAAACAAGGTAATGCTGCTTTGTTTTTCAACGTACAATACACTTTTAATGATGCTCATCATGGGTGTGATGCCACTGCCACCGGCAAACAAAACGTAATGTTTTTTATTAGCTCCTTTTAGCACCGTATTGAAGGTGCCCATAGGGGTCATGACCTCCATCGTATCACCTGGTTTCAGATTTCTATTGATATATTCCGAACCCTTTCCTCCCTGAACTTCTTTCACTGCCACTCTCAATTCCATTTCATGAGGGGCAGTACAAACACTATAAGAACGACGGATCTCCTCACCATTCACCTTGAATTTCAAAGTAATGTATTGCCCCATTTTAAACAAGTACTCCGGCTGTTGCTGAGGAGGCACTTCAAAGGCCACAGAAACGGCCTCCGGGGTCTCTCGTTTAACGTCTTTTACTTTTAACAGGTGGAATCTCGCCATAAATCAAAAATTGCGAGCAAAAATAGGGCATTCGACCCGATAATAAAAACTAAAATATGCCAAACAAACCGGGCTTTCTGATGTTTGTCATAAATGCTTGATTTTTTTGAAAAAGCCCCGTAAACACAATATATTTGCATTACACGTCAGACCCATGAGCACGATTAATTTTGAAGCGATTTTTGAGGCCAAACTGGCCAATAATGAGTTCATAGAACCTAAGGACTGGATGCCGGACAATTACCGTAAACATCTTATCCGCCAGGTTTCTCAACACGCTCACAGCGAGATTGTAGGCATGCTGCCCGAAGGTAACTGGATTAGCCGTGCTCCCAGCCTTAGAGCGAAACTCGTTTTGCTGGCAAAGGTTCAGGACGAAGGTGGACACGGTTTATACCTTTACACGGCTGCTGAATCTCTTGGCATTTCCCGAGACGACATGTTGGAGGCTTTGCATACCGGAAAAGCCAAATACTCTTCTATTTTTAACTACCCTACTCTAACCTGGGCCGACATTGGCGCAATTGGCTGGTTGGTGGATGGTGCAGCCATCATGAACCAGGTGATGTTACAACGTTCTTCTTACGGGCCTTACAGCCGTGCTATGGTAAGAATTTGCAAAGAGGAAAGTTTTCACCAACGTCAGGGTTACGAGATCATGACACGGATGGCTTTTGGAACCCCTGAACAAAAAGAAATGGCACAGGATGCCTTGAACCGTTGGTGGTATCCAAGTTTGATGATGTTTGGTCCACCGGATGTTGAAAGTCCGAACAGTGAAAATGCACTAAAGTGGAGAATCAAACGGGAGTCCAACGATCATTTGCGTCAGCGTTTTGTAAATCAAACGGTTGTTCAGGCTGAATACCTCAACATTACAATTCCTGATAAAAACCTGAAATGGAACGAGAACAAACAAGGTTACGACTTTAGCGCTCCGGATTGGGAAGAATTTAAAAACGTGGTGAAGGGCAATGGCATTTGCAATAAAGAACGCCTCGAAGCCCGAAACAAAGCACATAACGAAGGGTCATGGGTACGTGAAGCAGCTGCGGCCTATGCCAAAAAACAAAATCAATTGTCAACCGCTGCGTAAAATTTAAATGAGTATGAGTGATAATCAGGGTCCTTTGTGGGAAGTGTTTGTACAAAAAAAATCAGGACAGCCTTTTGTGCATTGCGGAAACGTACACGCATTTGATAAGGAAATGGCATTGCAAAACGCGCGCGACGTATATACCCGCCGCAACGAAGGCATGAGTTTATGGGTGGTACCAAGCGAAGCCATTGTGGCCAGCAGCCCTGAAGACATTGGTTCATTTTTTGAACCCGCGAATGATAAAATTTTCCGTCACCCCACCTTTTACCAGATCCCTGACGGTATTGGTCACATGTAAGACAAATGATGAACGAGATTTTATTTAAGTATCTGCTCCGCATTTCCGATTCAGGATTAATTCTGGCACAACGCATCAGTGCGTGGACAGGACATGGTCCCTTTTTGGAAGAAGATCTGGCCTTAACAAACATTGCCCTGGACCTCTTTGGCCGCTCCAGGAGTTTACTTGATTATGCCGGGAAGCTGGAAGGCAAAGGACGCAGTGAAGATGACCTGGCTTTTTTCAGAAATGAAAGGCACTTTTACAATCACCTCATTTGCGAACAACCGAATGGCGACTATGCCCAAACCATGCTCAGGCAAGCCTTTGTGGATGCTTTTGAGTTGTTGTTGTACTCCGAGTTGAGTAAAAGCAAAGATCAAACACTTGCAGCCATTGCTGCAAAGTCGGTGAAAGAAATCACCTACCACAAACGCCACAGTTTTAGTTGGGTAAAACGTTTTGGAAATGGAACAGAAGAAAGTTTTATGCGCTTACAGAAGGCCTTCGATGAAATTTGGTCCTACACGGGAGACTTGTTTGAGCCGATTGAAGGGGAAGCAGACCTTGTAAAAAGTGGGTTTGTACCAGATTTGAAAATGATAAAAACAGATTGGGAGAAAACGATCAAAAGCCTCCTGGAAGAAAGCAATATCAAGATTCCTGAAACTATTTACATGCACAGCGGAAGCGCCAAAGCCATGCACAGTGAGCACCTCGGCTTTATACTCGCTGAGATGCAATCCTTGCCGCGCGCCTATCCGGAAGCTAAGTGGTAAAACACCGTGGGTTTGAAAGAAAAAATAAAAAAGATTTCTCCTTATTTTGTCGATTTCTGGCAATACATCATCATTATTCTGATCATAGGCTTAGCGGCGATTTTTATTCTATAATAAACACAAACTGATCTTTTTTTGAATTCTACCGTTCTAAATAAGGCAGAGATCATGGGCTGGCTCCACGAAATTCCTGATCCGGAGATTCCGGTGATTTCTATCGTTGAGTTGGGAGTGATTCGTGGTTTGACGTTAAATAACGATACCCTCGAAGTAACGATCACACCAACCTACAGTGGTTGCCCGGCCATGAAACAAATGGAAGAGGACGTGATCAAAAAGTTAAATGAAAAAGGATTTTCCAAAGTAAACATCCTTACCGTTTACGATCCGGCATGGACTACGGATTGGATCAATGCTGAAGCCAGACTTAAACTTCAGAACTATGGGATTGCTCCTCCTGAGGGCAGTAAGGATAAAACGGCATTAATGGGTGAACCCAAATCGGTGACCTGTCCAAGGTGCAAAAGCAAAAACAGCGAAATGGTTTCCCAGTTTGGAAGTACCGCCTGCAAAGCGTTGTATAAGTGCAAAGACTGCCTGGAAGTGTTTGATTACTTTAAGTGTATCTGAATTAATTCAAGATTCACAATTCAAGATTGGATGTTGTACTTCTTGGCTTTTTACTTTTTGCTTTAAACTTTTAGCGTCCAAGCAAAAGTTTTTTGGTCACCACTTCATCTTTGGTACTTACTTTTATGAAGATCACCTGACTGGAAACATCAAGCGGTAAGCGTGTGCTGGTTTCTGTACCTTGAATGTGAAGGTCGTTCATTAGTTTTTGTCCCAACAGATTGTAAACTGAGATCTCTGCTTTGGTTTCGGATTCAAACCTAGTGTTAACCACAGCAGTATTGCCATCCTGCGCAATAAAAATGGTATTGGAGGCATTTAGTTCTTTTATGGTATTAGGGTTGCTGATTCCCGACTCACAAATTATGATCTCAAACCGTGGTGTTGAAGTGGTATCATTGATCTGGCAAACATATGGGGATTGTATTAAGTTGTGATAGCTATCGTATAGTTTATCATGCAAAACCATACAGGCATTAAAGTTTTGAAATTCTCCGGCGGTAATAGTGTGTGTTCCGCTTACTGCTACTTTAACAAGCACGGGTACTGTGTAGGTTTTAGTTAACTCCGGCAAGGTATTTATGGCATAATCGCGTCCGCCCCATTGGGTTGAAATGCTGTTGTATTTGCTGTAAGACCCAGGATATCCCATATAACCAGGGGTCGAAAAAATGTGACGGGCATCGTAATAATTATCAAAATTCTCAGTAGCCTGAGGATTAAAGTGCAGCAGGGTGTTTTGTATTTCTTCACCTGGACAAGTTAGGAACAACTTAAACTTTACCGAATTGCTGTTGTTTTGGGATTTAAAGATCTCACTTGTGTTGCTGCTGACTTTGTCACTTTCTTGAAAGGTAAGTGGCATTGGAAAACTAAATCCAGAGATGTCTGCATCCAGAAAAAAAGCCTGACCGGCAGGGATAAGTCCATTGGCACCAAATCCGGTAGCTCCGGAAACACCACTTCCTGGGGTGTACACGGAATGCGCATTGGCCTGAGCATTCCAGGCATAAATCGAACCCAAATCTGTGTTACTGCCATTCGAAGCATACACATTATCCCATGTGATGGGTGAGGCGTATGGGTTAGAGATCAAATTGGAAGTGAAGGCCGAAGTTGGTGAAGTAGCGACATTGATCGTTACATTTACATTCCCTGTTACAGCCGGACCTGTATAAACTAAAGTATAATCCGTTGCAGTTATCAAATTGGAAGCAACAAAAACATAAAATCCCTTTCCGGGTGTAAGAGCGGTACTTCCCACCCCGAATTGAAAGGCCTCATTAATTTCATCCCATTGCCATACTGAAGTAAATGGGGGAGTGATCACCGTTGAGTCGTAAGTGCATCCGGTGCAAGTAATGGGTATTTGCCCATCCCAGTTAACAACGCTTAAACCGCTAACACCAGGAGTTCCCAGATTGGCCCAACCCGGACTTCCACCCGGAATAAAATTCTCAACGTTGATGGTTCCTGCAATGGAAGCTCCCGAACCCAAAGGGGCTATTCTGGCTTTGGTTCCTCCATTGGCTGCATTTAAGGTCAGGTTGCCACCATTCGCATCCAGTGTCACATTATCTCCAATGGTGATAACATCAAGAATTCTTACAGAGGTATTGAACTCGATTGTTTTTGTTCCATCCGCAGCCTCTAATTTACCGATCGAAAATCCAGTCCCATTAATGTTTTGTGGAGCAACACCATCTCCATTTAACAACATACAACTTGTTGACGGTGGATTGAATGTCCCTGAATTATTAAAATCCCCGGCCACTTTAAAAGTGCCGCCTGCAGGAAAGGTAACAGATGCTCCGGACTCTACACTTAAACTTTCAAAACGTGAACTATCACTAATGGTTGTTGAGCTTCCAAAAAAATGCACCGTTGAACCATTGCCAACCGTTAATTGCCCATCAATATGTGTCCAGTTGCCGCTAAGGGAAATATCACCTAACATATCGATGGTGCCTGATGTGTTCATGACAATATTTGGCAGTCGATTGGCGCCTGCGCCAACTCCCCCAGAGGCTGCATCGATTGTGATTGGTCCTGCCCCGCTAAAGGTAAATACGCCTGTATTCGCACTTGGGGCAACCACGTTTATGGATTCTAAAAACAAACTGCTTGTAATTGTAATGTTGCCTTGAAAATTCCAATCCGCTGAACCTGTTCCACCGCTCTGATCGGTGGTAAGGTTGGCAGCTGTAGAATTACCAAAATCGAAAGTATATGTGCCTCCCGAGCCAAAGTCAATTAGAATTAAATTGTTAAATACCGGTGATCCACTGATGATCCTGCTGAAAGAGCTATTCACCCTGAAAAATACGGTGCCATTATTGTGATTAAAAACCCCAGTTCCTCCAAGTGTAAAATTGCCTCCAATGTTCAATTGACCTGAAGTGGATGTAAAAGTGCCATCATTGATAACAAAATTGCCCCCAATTGTCCTGTTTGCCGAGCCAATCGAGATGACACCTGTATACCCTGAATTTATCGAGAAATTTCCTGTTGCAAATGCAACATTAAAGGTGCAATTTTTAGAACTTGTACCATCAAACACCACATCTTCGCCCGCAACAGGAGCGACATCTCCTACCCAATTTTGTGCATTACTGAAGTTAAACTGAGTTACGCCTGTCCCCCCTCCGTCCCATACTTTCTGAGAGTAGACAAATGCGGTACAAATTACCAAACCAAACGCTAAATACAACTTCTTCATTTTTCTATTGGTATTGTTAAGTAAATTTAATCATTTTATAACAATTAATATGCGGACTAGATCAGCATCTGTGAATTATGAAAAACAATCTGATGCTTACGCTAACGTTTAGGGATACTTAAGAATAACCGTTTTTGTTCCCCTCTTTCAACCACCTATCCTTCTTTTTATACCACCCAAAAATTATAAAGTTACATTCTGAGGGAATTTCCTACTTTTACGCGCCTTCATACCATGAGAGTCCTTAGCTTATTTATCCTTTTTCTAATCTCCAGTCTGAGCAGCCTGTCTCAAAATTCGGCCACTTTTAAGGGCGTGGTATACGATAAAGCAACCGGAGAGCCCGTGCCGTTTTGCAATGTGTATTTTAAGAATACAACTATAGGTTCTAACACCGATCTAAATGGGTTTTTTAACATCACCCGAATCCCTCCAGGAGATTATAACTTATTGATTACCAGCTTCGAATTCGATACCATACAAGAAAAGATCAGCCTTAAGGCAGGAGAGGTCTTGAACAAAAAATACTACGCTAACAAGGGCGGCATTCAACTTGCGGAGGTTGAGGTCAACACCCGCGCTACCGAAAGAACCGAAAACACGTCGGTGGCCATTCAAAAAATTGATCCTGTGGTCATCTCCAAATTACCGAGTGTTGGCGAGCCCGATATTGCCCAATACCTGCAGGTTTTACCCGGCGTTGTATTTACAGGTGATCAGGGAGGTCAACTTTATATTCGCGGAGGTTTGCCAGTTCAAAACAAAGTGATCATGGATGGAATGACGGTTTACAACCCTTTCCATTCTATTGGTCTTTTTTCGGTGTTTGATAACGACATCATGAAAAATGCCGACGTTTACAGCGCCGGCTTTGGGGCTGAATATGGCGGGCGCACCTCCTCCATTATGGACATCACCACCCGCGACGGAAATAAAAAACGGATCGCCGGTAAGGTATCCATGTCCACCTTTGGATTAAAAGCCAACATGGAAGGTCCTTTGATGAAATTAAAAGACGAGGGCAACACGGCTGCATCCTATATTCTTTCTTTTAAACACTCTTATCTTCCGCAGACCTCCAAAGCGCTTTATCCTTATGCAGGAGAAGAAGGCCTGCCCTTTTATTACACCGATTTTTACGCCAAAACCTCACTGACTTCATCCGGGGGGAGCAAGTTCAGCCTGTTTGGATTCAGTTTTAATGATAAGGTGGATTACAGCCAAACGGCCACCTATCAATGGAAAAACGTTGGTCTTGGCAGCAGTTTTGTGCTGGTTCCCCAAGGCAGCAATTTAATGGTGGAAGGGGTTGTGGCCTATTCCAATTACCGGATCAATTTCACCAACCCCAGTCTTGAAACCGATTCCAAATACAGCACCATCAACGGGGCCAACATGGGCTTTACGTTTGTGAAGTTTTTTGGCAAACAGGAAATGCGTTTTGGGGTTGAAGGCGTAACCACCAACACCGAGTACCAGGTGCAGAATCCATTTTATGCGGTAATCAACATGAGCCGTTCTACCATCGACATTGGCGGATTTGTGAAATACAAGTTTGTAAGCAAAAACAAAAAACTACTGTTTGAACCAAGTTTACGACTGCAATACTATGCCACTCTCGCGGTATTTTCCCCTGAACCAAGGTTGGCCGCCAAATGGAACCTGAATAAATTTTTTAGGGTAAAAGGTGCCGCAGGATTGTACAGTCAAACGCTGATGAGTGCAAACAGCGACCGCGATGTGGTGAATTTGTTTTACGGGTTCATCAACGCCCCGGAGACTCAGGACCTGTCTAAAAATTATCTTGATAAAGATGGGGATTTAAAAAGTGTAAATTCTTCAGTACAAAAAGCAAATCATCTGGTGGCCGGTTTTGAAGTTGATTTCCTGAAGTACTTTGAATTGGATATTGAGGTGTATCAGAAATTCTTCAATACCATCATCAATGTGAACCGGGATAAAATTTTTGAAGACAACACCACAAATGAATCAAGGCCCGACGAATACAAAAAAACCTTTGTGATTGAACAAGGCAGGGCCAGAGGGTTTGATGTGGTTTTAAAATATGACCGCAAACGCTTTTATTTCTGGACCGTGTATTCATTAACCCTAAACGACCGCTGGTACGGGAATCCATCCACCGGAGTGGTTGACAATTATCCTCCAACATTTGATCGCAGGCACAACATCAACCTGGTGAGTTCATACAGTTTCGGCAAAAAACGAAATTTTGAATTGAATGCCCGTTGGAATTTCGGAACCGGTTTCCCATTCACACAAACACAGGGCTATTTTAATCAATTAAGTCCTCAGGGCAATATCAATTACCCCTTCCCAACTTCCAATGGCACTTTAAACTACATTCCTGCAGAATTGAATGCCGGGCGTTTCCCTGTGTATCACCGTTTGGATATCGGGGTTAAACACCGGTACAAAATAAACGAGCGCAGCACGCTTGAAACCACATTGGGCGCAACAAATGTGTACAACAGAGAAAACATTTTTTATGTTGACCGCATTACCTTTAAAACCATCTATCAGCTGCCAATCATCCCGAACCTGAACCTCAGTTTGAGTTTTTAGGAAACAATTTTTAGGCTCTCTTAATCCTGAAGGATAATCTTTCTTTGAAGTGAATGGGTTCCGGATTGTAGTTTTACAAAATACAATCCCTTGGGCAGATCAGAAAGTGAAACAACTTCTGTTGAACCTCCAGTAAGAATTCGTTTTGTAGTATATACGCTCGCCCCTTTAGAATCGAACAGTTCTATGTGCACTTCACCAAGGAATTGTTTGACATCAATAAAAATGACCTCCCGGGCAGGATTTGGGTACAGGCTCAAATCGGAGAGGTCCATTCCTTCCTCCTCCAAGCCTACTATGATGGTTTTGCTGTTTCCTGTTACAATTGCGCTCACGCTTGGGCTTGCACTACCGATAATGCTCAGGCTGGTATACGTTATGTTTAAAACAGGAAATTTCTGAGAACTGTGAAAATAGTTGTAAACGGTTTGTTTGGCCGTGCCGAAAGGAATGATGCCCAAACCCAGATTAATGGTTTGCACACTTTTAACCCTCAATACATTGCTTAAACTCAAACCATTTGGTAAATGCAGGGTGCCTGCTCCGTCTGCGCTTGTGCTTACACTGCCATTAAACGTTCCGCTCACCGAAAAATTAAAAGTACCTGAGATGTTGTCGGTAAAGCTATTGCCGTAACTGACCGGGTATTTGGCAAGAATTGCCGAATTGGTGAAATTAAGGTTTAGGGTGTTGCTGCTGAGGCCCAGCATCTCTGTTTGTGGGCTTGGTGTTGTTACTGATTTAAAGTAATTGAACAAGGCCCCCTGTTTTTGAACCAGGTTTGTTCCGGCATAGGCAGTGGCGCTCGGTACGGTGATTGGATCAACGTAACTTGAATTGGCTTTGACAGCGGTGGAGATCAAATTGCTGAAATTCCAGGTGCTGTTGCTCCCTGCGGTACTATTTGGAAGTCCTGCCCAAAAATAATTCGTGTCGAGCACATGATAAAAACTGCTGTCGCCAATTGCAGGCTCATAAGCCCCCTGAGTAAGCACCAGTGTTTGCGCTTTTGATGCCATAGAAACAAATGATAATACTAAAAGGAAATGGAATTTCATTGAAATGGGGTTTATGTAAATGTAGGAAATTATTACTCAGCCTCTCCCGACTTGGTTCAATACCAACCAGGACATAAAACCTCCGCTTATTTCAAACTCAAGATGTTTCAACCAGCAAGTTGTGTCTGAAATCAAGTGCTGAAAATTCTTTGTGAAGGGTATCAATGAAATTTGCACCATACTTCAGATAATACTGAGAAAAATTATCCACCCTTTCCTGTGGTTGCTCCTCTGGAAATACCTTTTGCCTGATGGCTTTGATCTGGTTTATTTCGGTTTCCGACTTTTGCTTAATGGCCCTGTTCATTTTGGCCTCAATGTTTTGTAAGCCACCAATGGCCTTCTGCAACTCAGCCTTTACAGCCGATTCCAGGGTTTTATCAACCTCAGCCGCCTTCTGTTGCACCTTTTCAAACAGGGTATGCAGGAGTTGATTTTCGTTTTCAAGATCCGGTTTTATGCCTGAGCGGTCCACCACAGCCTGGATCAATTTCTGCTCAGGTAAAAACACATCCTGCAATGTAAAAGCCAGTTTGTTTATTTTTTCTGCTACGGGTTTCTCAAATACAGTGGCAAAATTTCTGGGAACCAAAACCGGAAAATAGATCTTGTAATGCTCAAACATACTTTTGTACTGCAACCAATAGGCCAATTCGCCGGGCCCACCGACGTATGCAAGGTTGGGAAGTATGCGTTGCTGAAACAAAGGCCTTAACACCACGTTGGGAGAAAACAACTCAGGCTCCAGATCCAATTTCTTTTTAAGTTCCATCTCAGAGAAATCGAGGTTTGTGCCAATCACCTTATAGGTGTCTCCTTCGCGTTCAATTCGGGCCCGCAGCCCTTTTTGAATGTAAAAACAATTTATTTTTCTCGGTTTCACCTGATTCGAATAAGAAAGTGCGGTGAGGGTTTTAATGCTTTTATCAACGTGTTCGTAGGAAGTATTTTCAAAAATATCCTCACTCAAAATGTCCTTGAACTGCTGTTTAAATTCCTTTTCATTGCCATCAATACAAACAATCCCATACTTCCCAAATAGTTTGTTCACCAGGTAACGGGTGGCCAATATCAAGGTATCGTGTTTTAAATAGGCCTCAGAAAAAAGTTCGCTGAGCTCTTTGGCCGCATCCGAAGTGCCTGCTATTTCATTAAATTGTGTGAGTATGCTCTCCAATCCGGAGGTGCTGAAATCACCCACAGATCCGGTTTCTGAACTGGTCCAGGCCAGGGTTTTTCCAAACAACCTGAAGTGATTGACCTCCTCAAAATCATGATCTTCTCCTGCCATCCAATAAACCGGAACAAAATTGTGACTTGGAAATTTTTCTTTTAATTCCTGGGCCAATTTTATACATGAAATGATTTTGTACACAAAATAAAGTGGTCCAGTGAACAAACACAATTGATGGCCTGTAGTAAGTGCAAACGTGTTTTTTTGTTTGAGCAGTTCAATATTGTGTTTGCTTTCGACACTTGTATTGTTTACCTGACTGGCCTGAGAACTTAAGACCTTGTATAGGCTGTCTCTATCAAGAGCTGAGTAATCAGCGTTCTGTATGGCAGATGAAAGCCCATTCAGATCAGGAAAAAAAGTATAAAATGGAGAGAGCCCAGGAACCCGCTTCAGGTAATCAGAAACAAGGGGGTTCAACACGCCTGTGTTCTGTAAATCGGTATGCGTTACTTTGAACATCAGAGTTTGTTTCCGAAAGCCAGATCGCCGGCATCTCCCAAACCGGGAACGATGTAAGCGTGAGCGGTGAGTTCTTCGTCAATGGCCCCAATCCAAAGGGTGTAATTGGTAGATGGAAAATGGGCTTTTACATAATTCACCCCTTCGTTACTGGCAAGAATGTGAACCAAATGTACGTGTTTGGGTTGCCCTTTTGCCAGGAGTTCTTTATACACGCTCACCACCGAACTTCCCGAGGCCAGCATGGGGTCGCAAATGATCAGTGTTTTGTCGTTCAGATCAGCACTTGAAACGGATTCTACCGCAATATCAAAGCTGTTGTTTTTATGGTGTTTACGGTGGGCGCTGATAAACGCATTTTCCGCTTTGTCAAATACATTCAACATGCCTTGATGCATGGGAATTGCCGCCCGAAGGATGCAGGCCAGAACCGGTTGCTCTTTTAGTTGTTTTGTTTTAGCAACACCCAGAGGTGTGGTGGTTTGTGTTGCCACATACTCCATGGTTTTGCTTATTTCGAAAGCAAATAGCTCCCCGATGCGCTCCAGATTACGCCGAAAACGCATGCCGTCCTTTTGGATCTCAACATCGCGCAGTTCACTCATGAACTGGTGAAAAATAGAATTTTGTGTACTCAGCAAATGAACCATAATCGTTCTTTTAAATAAGGTAGAATTAAGGTACTAAAAAAATGGCATTCTCAACACCGCTCTATAACCGCAGCATAGCCTTGTCCAACCCCAATGCACATGGTTACCAGGGCATACCGTTTGTTATGGACTTGCAGATCAATGGCCGCTGAAAGTAAAATTCTTGCCCCGCTCATGCCAAGCGGATGTCCCAGTGCAATGGCCCCTCCGTTGATGTTTATGCGTTCGTCCCTGTCATCAAGTCCCCAACTGCGGGTGCAGGCTAAACTCTGAGCGGCAAAAGCCTCGTTAAGTTCTATGAGATCAATGTCTTTAAAACTTAAGCCGGCTCTTTTCAACGCTTTGTTAGAGGCCTCAACGGGACCAATGCCCATGATGCGGGGCTCAACTCCAACCACGGCGCTGGAAACTATTCTGGCCAAAGGTTTAAAATTATTGCGTTTAATGCCCTCGTCTCCTGCAAGCAACAAAGCGGCCGCTCCATCATTCAATCCACTGGAATTGCCAGCAGTAACGGTTCCATCAGCACGAAAGGAAGCTTTTAGTTTTGATAGACCTTCCAGAGTAGTTTGAGGTTTTACAAATTCATCCCGGTTAAAAAGTAGAGCTTCGCCCTTTTTCTGTGGAATGGCTACGGCTACTATCTCTTTTTCGAAACGTTTGTTTTCAATGGCCTTGGTTGCTTTTTCCTGACTCCATAAAGCAAACCCATCCTGATCGGCTCTGTTGATTTTGTATTTATCAGCTACATTCTCGGCTGTTTCTCCCATGGCATCCACCCCATACGCCGCCTTCATTTTTGGATTAATAAAGCGCCAGCCAAAACTGCTATCAAACAATTGTTGATCCCTTCCGTAAGCTGAAGAGGCCTTACTCATAACCAAAGGGCCTCGGGTCATGTTTTCCACTCCCCCGGCGATCATCAGTTCTTCGTCGCCACATTGTATGGCGCGGGCCGCTTCGATGGAGGCACTCAGTCCGCTTGCACACAGCCTGTTGATGGTTTGTCCGGGTACCGAAATTGGCAAGCCCGCGAGCAAAAGCGACATGCGTGCTACATTGCGATTGTCCTCACCGGCCTGATTTGCACAGCCCAGCAACACATCGCCTACTTGTGAAAAATCCACCCCAGGGTTTTTATCCATAAGGGCTTTCAATACAAATGCCGCCAAATCATCAGCGCGAACCGATGAAAGCGTTCCACCAAAACTACCCACTGCGGTGCGCACACCGTTCACAATATATGCTTGCTTCATAAACTAAATTCAATGTAAAAGTAGGGGCTTTGCATGAAGAATAAAATTAAATTGTGCTGTTCAGCCCCGATTTACTCCCAGTTCTTTGAGGTTCTATAAACGGTTCCGCGAAACAAAGCTATGGCTGTATGGGGTTGTGGTTTCAGATACACCTTTACGGCGTAGTGGCCCAACTTTTCACTTTGGTTTTCACAAAATGCTTCTGCAATGACTTCATCATTCTTATTCAAAGGTTTTAGATGAGAAATGGAGGTGTCGATGCTCAGGCTTTTTCTTCCCCAGGAATTGGATGCAAAAGCCAGGGCGCTATCTGCTAGGGAATAAGAAATTCCACCGTGAGCAATCCCAAAACCATTCATCATGTCTTCCTTTACCACCATGCCCAGCTTGCAATAGCCCTCGCGTATTTCCAGCACCTCAATGCCAAGCCACTGTGAGAACTTATCGTTCTTCATCATCGTGTTCACTACATCTTTGGCATTCATGTTTAGCGATTAATACTTTGGCACCCAGGGAATTTCCCTGACATTCAGTTTATGACTCAGGTAGCGCGATAACATAAAAAGGTAATCCGAAAGCCGGTTCAGGTAACGGCCGTGTATTTCTTCCACAGCCTCATTTTCAGCCAAACGGAGCACTGCCCTTTCGGCTCTGCGGCAAACACAACGGGCAATGTGGCAATACGACACATACACATGACCTCCCGGCAAAACAAAGGATTTCATTGGAGGTACCAAAGCGTCGATTGCGTCAATTGCTTTTTCAAGAACAGCAACGTCCTCGTTTCCGAGTACTGGCAATTTCATTTTTGACTTCTGGGGATCGCTGGCCAAATGCGAACCCATTGTAAACAAACGGTCTTGTATGCTGATAAGCAGGTCGACGAGAGCCTTATCTTCCGCAACGTCGCGTAACAAACCAATCTGAGAGTTGAGTTCATCAACGCTTCCGTAGGCTTCAATTCGCACATGGTGTTTGGGAAGGCGAGTGCCCCCGATCAAGGAGGTTTCTCCCTTATCGCCTGTTTTGGTGTAAATTTTAGTACTCATTGGTTTTAATCTGACGAAGACCAAAGTACTCAGATTCACTCAGAATTCAAACTTTGAAGGTAAAGTGCCCTCATTTACGTTTTAACTTAAATTTCGAGCCATTTCAGAAAATCCTCCTTGCGGCTTTTGGAGATGGGGATCTCTTGTTCGTTTTGCATCACCACCATCTCAGAGGATTTAATGTAACGGAGCACCTTGTTCAGATTGATGATAAAAGAATGGTGCACCCGCATAAATGAACTGCGGTCCCCACACAGAATCTGTTCGTACTCCTTTAAGGTTTTTGAACTTAAAACAGGCTGTTCGTTTTCAAGAAAAAGTTGGGTGTAATTGGATTTTGATTCCAGGCTAATGATCATCTGGGTTTCAATGGACTCAATTCCGACCTTTGAATTCACGATTACTTTTGGTTTATTTATAAGGGGCAGCGCGTTCAGCACTTCACTATAGCCTTCGAGGGCATTCCCCTGCCCGCTCTGACTCCTCCGCTTTATTACCTTGTTCACTGCCGCTTTTAATTCTTCAGGGTCAATTGGTTTCAGCAGGTAATCCACCGCGTCGGACTTGAGTGCTTTTAAGGCGTACTCCTGATGCGCGGTGGTAAATATCAGATCAAAATTTTTCCACTTCAATCTTTCCAGCATTTCAAAACCACTCATCTGGGGCATGTTGATGTCGAGAAAAACAATATCAGGACAATAATTCTCTATCATTTCAATAGCGGCCTCCGGGTTCCTGCTCTCCGCCACAGACCTTACCTTAGGGCAATGTTTGTCGAGTAAGATGTGTAGAGAATTTAATCCCATAAATTCATCATCAATCAGTACAGCTCTGAGCATTGGGCTTGGGTTCATTTCAAAATTGGTAAAGTAAGTTCAACTCGGGTTCCGCCAGAATTTGGTTTATCAATAATCTTTAAATCGCATTCCAAATTATGAATTTTGTTAATCAGGTCAAGTCGAGAACGCACAAAAATAGTGGCCAGGGATTTTTTCTCTTTTAACACGTTTTCCCTTTCAACCCTGCCCAAGCCATTATCCTCCACAACGCACAAAAGGTATTTTTCATCCGGTACGCTAAATCTTATCTCCAACACCCTTTCTCCTTTTTTATTCATCAGACCGTGCCAAATCGCATTTTCAACAAAGGGCTGTATCATCATAATGGGTAAGCGGATGCGGGCACTAACAATAGAATCATCTGTGGAAATGGTATAAGTGAAATTTTCCTGGAAACGCAATTGCTCCAATTCCAGGTAACGTTTCAATATATCAATTTCATCTTCAAGGCTGATGTTCTCAGAGGTATTGCTCTCCAGAATTTTTCGCATGAGTTTGGAGAACTTCAACAAATACACATTGGCCTCATCGTTCTGGTTGTTCAGGATTAAATTTTGTATTGAATTCAGAGAGTTAAAGATAAAATGCGGGTTCATTAAAGCCCGGTTCACCCTCAGTTCAGTTTCAAGCAAACGCGTTTGAAGTTTGAGTGTTTCGCGATAGCGTTTTAATTTGCGGTTTAACTGAGCCCGTATGAGGGCATAAAGAATAAGTACCACCCCGAGTGCTAAACCGGCCATTTTTATCCAATAATAGAGGCGATTCAGCCGGTTGGGGTCAGGTGCAAAATAAAGCGCTTTCACTTCGCTGGGACTCAGTATTTTATTAAAAAATTTGATGTCGTCGACTGAACCACTAAAAAACCGTTTGTTTTTTTCATTGGCTGTTATTCCAACCAATACAGAGTCGTCTTCCAGAAACTCAAGCTCAAAGCCGGTTTTAAACTTGTTTTCAAGCTCCCCGTTGATGTAGAAGTATGCGGTATCCTTGTCGTAAGCAAACACCATGTGGTTCCATTTCTGGAGTTCAAAATTCTCTTTGCTTGAGAAAAAAACCTGATTTGTAGAATCCTTGGTACACAAAGCCACTGCCTTTTTGGTTTCGAACATGTAATACATGGCATAGGCTTCGAAAAAATCATCTTCATTTGAACGTTTGGTGAGGATGAATGGATTGGCTTTGTATCCGGTACCGTACCACAAGGCATTTTCAATGTTTACCCAAAGTGAAATGGATCCGGTTTTTTGTTTTAAGCTCTGGGAAGTACCAAGATTGATGTAACTGTTGGCATTCCCTAATAAACGAATGGCATTGTCTTTATTCCCAAAGCGGTCTTCGCTAAATGTGGCGTTAACCAATTTGGGTTCAATGTTTGAAGTTTTATCCTTTGCTGTTTTATTATCAAAAGAAAAATTGACCAGAGCTTGGGATTGGGACTTGGCCCTAACCTGAAGAACAAAAACAAAAAACAAACAAATTCTAAACTTCATTTCACTCAAATAAAATAGATGGATTCCTCTGAGTTCAATGATACAGAAATATTTTTTCTGCGATTGCATTTTTAACTGATAATTACTCAATGGAAGATACCACTTGTAAAGCCGATCTACGCATTCGCACTTAAAACCCTTTAAAATAGAGGTTCTTCAGCCCATACAAATCAGAAAAACTTGATCTACTTCAATCGCTCAATCAACACGACCACTTACAAAATCAAAAACGGTATTTGACCTGGTTCCATATTTTTTTTCTCATTCATGGTTTAGGTTTGTGGAAACATTAAAACTAAATTGCTATGAAAAAATTAATTGCAATAATGATTCTACTTGAATCCAGCTGCCTATTAAACTCGCAAAATCAATTTCCTGTCCCAACAGGGAATGTGCAGATAGTTAATTCTAGCAATACGAATAATCCAACTAACGAACTGGAAATAGAAACAGTAACACCAGAAAGTGGTTTACAAATAACCCAAACCTATGTTCAAGCAGGAACTCAATTAAAAGGCGCTGCTGCACTACATCTAAGAACATTATCCGCTGGCAAAAGATGGAGTCTTTACTCATTAGGGACAGACAACGTTAACTGGGGTGGTGGTAACTTTGCCATCAGTGAGAATCCTCTCAATATTTATCCAAGAATACTAATTAGAGCAAACTTTTCGAACTCTAATTTTCCAATTGCGTCAACTGGTAATGTAGGTATTAACACAGATCTGCCCGATTTTAAACTGGATGTAAATACCGCAGTTCCTGATGATGGAATCCGTGTAACCCAAATATCAACTGGTGGTTGCGCATTATACTTGGATAGCCGTCAATCTTTCGGCCAAAATTGGGGTTTACACTCTTTGGGTTCTGGACACCCCGCAGGACCTGGGAATTTTGTTATTTATCAACATCCAATTTCCGCACAAGGTACTGGGGTATACCGCTTGTTTATAAATAATCAAAATGGAAACGTTGGAATAGGTTCAATAACTCCAGGCATTCATCGATTAGATGTGGATGCCCCTCCATATCACAATGGAATGCGCTCCAACGTAAACGGTGATGGTGAAAAAATATTTGTAGGTAATAATAAAAATGCGAACAAAGAGACGTTTATAGTATTTGGTAATGGAAAAACAGAAATCTACTCGACAAACAATGTCGGTCCTGAACACGCTTTTGTTGTATACGATGCCTTAAATAACAATACAAAGAATTTTGTGATCCAAAGAAATGGCACAGTATACGCCCGTGAAATTTTTGTGAATTTGGGCATTTTTCCAGACTATGTTTTTTCAGAAGAGCATAAACTCATGCCCTTGGATGAATTAGACAGGTTTATTAAAATTAACCATCATTTACCAAATGTGCCATCAGCAAAAGAAGTAGAGGAAAAAGGCATAGGATTAGGTGATCTTTCAAAGATTCAAATGGAGAAAATTGAAGAGCTGACCTTATACGTAATTGAGCTGAAGAAAGAAATAGATCTTCTAAAAAAGAAACATTAAGTTCTATACCTTACATTTTAACTTTATAACCCCACCATGAACACTAAAACTCTGGCATCTGCTGTCCTCTTTCAATTTTTAGCTTTCTGTTCAGCCGTTCAATCTCAAAATTTGGTAGATATTGTTAATGGCAAACTAAAGAATGGTGCCAGCACCTTTTACCCTGTATCTATAAACTATTTGATTGATATTGTTCAGGATGGCAACGGCAATATTTGCGTTTCACCTCACTGGGCGTATGGACCATCCAGTGTATACGAACACAATACAAAATCACAACTTCAGAGTCAACTAGAGTCAGATTTTCAATATTTAGCCTCGAAGGGATTTAATTCCGTCCGTATTATTGGATTTGCTTTCCAGAAGATAAACACCTTGTCTACTATACCTCAAATTAATGTTGCTCAAGCCAATTGTCTCCATTGTCACACTTTACATCAAATAACAGCCCCGTATACTTTTATGTTCAGCTGCATACAACAAGTACTTGATGCCGCAGAATTAGCAGGCATTAAGGTTCAGTTATTGGTAGGTGGACCCGGTATCGAAGATTTAACTTTTTCCAACACGCATTTTATACCTTACTTGCAGGCATTATCATCTCATTTCCGTTACAATACGACCCTTTACTCCTACGATTTGGTTAATGAGCCATCACTGTTTTTGAATCACGCATTTCAGATCCAACCTAATAATATTGGTCCAAAATTCTGGAGGGGCCTATACAAAGAAGAGGCTTGCCAGGCAACATCATCATGGTACAATGCGATTAAAAATAACAGCAAACACCTTGTTACCATTGGATTGATACCCGATCAGATCCATAGTTGGGATCCCGCGTTTATGCATGTTGATTTCTTATCCTATCACATTTACCCTTACACTAATTGGAATCAGACTAATCCTGTTCAAACGGCTATTCAAAGGGTAAAAAGCTATATTAAGTGGTGTTCGCTCACAAGCCCCTTACCTTGGATGCTTGGAGAAACCGGCTTTAAAGCCTCAACAATCCCTATGCAAGACCCACAAACTATGCAATTTATCCAAAATGATGGCTCTATGACTGACCAACAATCCTATGCAATCCAAACTTTGGATATGGTGCGTGATTGCGGAGGAATTGGATATAGTTGGTGGGAATTTAAGGACGACTACTGGACTGGAGGTCCATTAAGTTTAATCGACGCGAACAACAATCCAAAACCGCTTCTTGAAAGTGCCTTCATGCAATTTCAGGCCAATCAAAATTCCAATTCTTGCACATTTCCCCCGACTTTTTATAATGTTGATAATACGGCTTTGCCTTTTATCACAACTATGCAAATCTCACCTTCTGGTTCCATCAAGTACGCTCAAGTATCCGCGTGGTCGAATGGCAATTGTCGAACCTTTTCAGATCAAACAGGAGTTTTTTCACTTAATTCATCTGGGCCAGTAAATGATCTCAGGATAAGTGGTGTGGGTATAGAATATAGATATTATCAAACCCCTCCGGCTATAATTAATACAGTTGTATTCGACAAATTTTCGAGTAATCTAAATGCAAATGTCTTCAACCTCAATGATAATAGTACGAATAAGACCTATCAAGCCGTGAATTCAGTCAACACGCAAAATTATACTATCAGTGGCGCATCAAATATTAACATTAAATCTGAAAACACTATTAATATTAAAACCACTACCATTTCCTATGGCTCTAATTTCCGAGCTTACATTGGTCCTTTTCACCCTGATTGTTCAATAGCCCATGTTGAAACAAGTGAATCAAATGAGAGGGTTTCTGGTGATCCAATTGATTTTATTTCAGATTCATTAGCGTATATCAGTTCAGTTTCAAGACAAAAAGCTTCAATGGATAGTAAAGTGCCTACAAGCAGCGACAAAAGTATTACTACAAATTCATTTCTTATTCATCCTAATCCGGCTAAATCCAAAATTCATATAATATATGATATAAATCAATTCCAAAATTTGGAGGTTCTCTTATATTCTATTGATGGACGGCTAATTCTAAAAGATTATTCTATTACCGAAATAGCACTTGATAACTTAAATAATGGAATCTACATCTTAACAGTCCGGAGTGAGGCTTATACAGAAAATTTCAAAATTGTTATTGACAAATAACCAATTAAGCAACACATGCTGAGAGAAAAAAATATTGCTTTTAGGCCTCTTTTATATTAATAGAATACTTGCTATAACTAAAAGCTCGTTGCTTGATGAATGTATTCAAATTACTTTTGACTTCATCGACGTAAATTTGTGTCAAGAGGACCCAAATCCGTTTACCCCCCTCTCCAACACCTTCCAAAGTCGTTTTGATGGCTACCGCATTTGTTTTCACCAGCAAATCCTTTAACATCAATTCTGTTAAACATTTGTAAGCCAGGCCATGCATCGTAAAACAAAAAATAGAATAGTCTATTTTTGAATTGTCCCAGAAACAGAACCCTTTTTTCGCGACACCTTCACCTAAAGAAAATAAACGAAAAACCAACCTTAAAACAAGACTCATGAAACTCAAACTGATTTTAAGCCTATTGCTGTTCTCCTTTTGTATCCCTTTAATTGCTCAAGACAGCAACCAGGTGAGGTCAAAAGAATTTTACCTAAGCGTTTCCACCTTTTCGCCTTTGCGCTTGCAACTCAAATACAAACAACAAATTGGCAATCACTTATTTTATAAAATCGGACTGGTTGAGCTCAGCATGTCCAAGTCCAAAACAGAATCCACTTCCACAGCCACTGTATTTCCTTACCAAAATACAGGTTATTCAGGAGGTCTTGAACTTGGCCTGGAATTCAGAACAACACTCATCAAAAATTTTTCCGTTTTTCACGGGCCCAATCTAAGGTATACTTATTTCTACCAACAAATGGTTGTTTCCAATCCAGGTCTTAGTCCTGAAGAGCAAAAATCAACAAACGAATCGCAGCAGTACAGCATCCCCTACACCTTAGGCATACTGTTTAATTTGAATTCCAACCTGCTCCTGTCCGCGGAGGTTAATCCTAACGTCTATTACATGCATTCCAGAACCTCCACTCCTTATGCATCAAACAACTTTACCAACGATCAGGATTCGTTCGGTTTCACGATTAGTAATTCTGCTTTGTTGTCGCTGGTGTTCCGGTTCTGAAAAGAAAGTAAAGGAAATGGAAGGCGAACGGGTTGAAGGTCTCAATCCCTCTCCAACAACACGTCCTTGGCCGTTTTAATGGCTACCGCGTTGTATTTTTTTTCCATGTAGGAAAGCACTTTGTCAAGCACTTCCTTGCCATTTGCATCCAAAAGATCGATCTCCTTGGCAAATACTTCGTTGATGGCAAGGTCTTTTATGGCACGCACTTGTTTGGGCACTTGGCCAAAGGCAAGTTCTACTTTGCGTTCACGGTAAAGGGCATTGAAATGTTTGGCTTTCTCGTTGATGATCTCCTCGCATTTTTCAATCTCGTTCTTGCGCAATTGTAAATTGGCTTCGGCCCTGCTGCGTATGGAGTTGATGTCGATGTAATTGACCAGGGGATCAAGCGAAACTTCGGCTTCTACATTCGCTGGCAAACTCAAATCAATAATTACTTTTTTCCCTACCTCCTGGTTTCTCAGGTGGTGATAAATGGTTTTACTGATAATGGCCTCTGAACTCCCGGTGCACACAATCAAAACATCAAAGCCCTTGTTATAGGACAAGAGTTCCGGAAGCTCAAAGGCATTACCATTCAATATGGTGGCCAGTTTCTGTGCATTGGCTAAACTGCGGTTAAACACGGTAAAATTGGCAAACTTGTGTTTTTTGAAATAAGCCGCCAGCGTGGTATTGGTTTCCCCCGCTCCTACAAATACAATGCGGGCTTCGTTTTTTATACCCAGATCACGCAATTGCCGGTAAGCCAGAGAAGCGACAGAAACCGGGTTTTTGGCAATGTTGGTTTTGGTATATATTTCCTTGGCCGTTTCAATGGTTTGTTTGATGAGCAAACGAATAAAATCTCCGGTTAGGCCCAAAGCATTACAATGTTCATAAGCTTTTCGCACCTGGGTAATAATCTCTCTTTCACCAATCACTAAGGACTCCAGTGATGAAGCCAGTTTTAACACATGACTGATGGCTGCTTCTGCGACTAACACTTCAGCCCCGGCGCTAAGCATTTGCAAGTCGGAATCACTTAAACGGGGGTTCAAAAAGTGCAGCAATTCAGAAATCTTTGAACTGTTAAACTCCGCTTCCCCACAAATCATCAATTCAATCCGGTTGCAGGTGCTCAAGTACAACAACTCCTCAAATTCAAAGTGCATTTTCAGGTTTCCCAGCACCCTATCCTGCTCTTCCAGAGCAATGTGCAGGTTGCCAATGCATTCAAAAGGCAAGTGTTTGTGGGTGAAGGCTATGACCTTAAAAGCGTTCAAAACGATACCGCAAATATGGTAGTTCTGCCGCTTTGGTTTGTCATTAAAATGTCATAGAAGCCGGATGAAATGCTGATTTTTATCAGCAAAGGCCCTTTGTTTTAATCGTCGGTAGGTTCAGGGGCAGGAATTGGTTTGGCCTTTTTTGGTTTTATGGAATTGGGCCAGAGCACGTTGATCAACTCATTGTGAACAGAAACCATGGTTTTACTGATGCCGTTAATGATGTTCACGTCCTTATCCGAACCGGCTTTCCAGGTGCGTTTTACTTCTTCGTGTGAACCATCGCTCAAGAGGATATAAAATTTCACCACTTTTCCATTTCTCACCTCCGCTTTCCCATTATGGCAAGTGGCTTTGGCGCCCTGACGGTTGGTAATGATCACGTCCTCATACACCCCGTCCTTAATCTCCTCCGCGCCGCGGTCCTCAAATTTTGCAGCCCACTTGTTGTAACAATTCAGTTCCACGGTTTTTTCCTGAGCGAAGAAAAAAGCAGAAGTAAGTATAAATGCTGCAGTAAATAAATGTTTCATGCGATTGAGTTGAAAACCAAACCTACAAAAAAATTCAATTCCCCAAAAATTATAATTCACGTAAAATCCCTATTTTGCAGCTATGTTGGTAAAAACCTACGGATACGCCGTTCAAGGCATTTCGGCCACAAAAATCACAATAGAAGTGAACGTGGGAAGCGGGGTTAATTTTTTTATTGTGGGTTTGCCCGACAGTGCAGTGAAAGAAAGTCAGCACCGCATCAACACCGCCTTAAAACACCATGGGTATAAAATTCCCGGCAAAACGGTAACTGTAAACATGGCGCCGGCCGATATTAAAAAAGAAGGTTCGGCCTATGATCTTGGAATTGCCGTGGGGATTCTTGCCGCCAGTGAACAGATTCCGGCTGAACGTGTTTCGGAATTTGTGATCATGGGAGAGTTGGCGCTCGATGGAGATCTCCGTGCCATTAAGGGAGCGCTCCCTATTGCTATACAAAGCAAGAACGATGGTTTTAAGAGTATTATCCTTCCAGCGGTAAATGCCGCTGAGGCTGCCGTAGTTGAAGGCCTTCAGGTTTTTTATGCCACGAATATTTCTGAGGTCATTTCCTTTTTTAAGGAAGAAAACAAATTGGAACAAGCCAGCACCGATCTTGAAAAACTATTTGTGGAAGAGGCCTACGCCAGTGATTTTGATTTTTCAGATGTAAAAGGACAGGAAAACATAAAACGCGCCCTTGAAGTGGCCGCAGCAGGGGGGCACAACGCCATCCTGATTGGGCCCCCGGGCGCCGGAAAAACCATGCTCAGCAAACGCCTTCCGGGAATCTTGCCTCCCCTGAGTATTGAAGAAGCGCTTGAAACCACAAAAATTCACTCTGTGGCAGGCAAAACAGGAAAAGGCGGAATTGGTTTGATTACCCGGCGACCCTTTCGCAGTCCACACCACACCATCAGCGACATCGCCCTGGTGGGTGGCGGCAACCATCCTCAACCCGGAGAAATTAGTCTGGCACACAACGGTGTGCTTTTTCTTGATGAGTTGCCTGAATTTAAACGCAGTGTTTTGGAAGTGATGCGCCAACCCATTGAAGATCGTGTGGTAACCATCAGTCGTGCGAAATTCAGTGTGGAATACCCTGCCAGTTTTATGCTGGTAGCCAGCATGAATCCATGCCCCTGCGGGTATTACAACCATCCCGAAAAAGAGTGCGTTTGCGCCCCGGGCATCGTTCAAAAATACCTTAACAAAATAAGTGGCCCCCTGCTCGACCGCATTGACCTTCACATTGAAGTGACGCCTGTACCTTTTCAGGAACTGAGTCAGAAACAAGCCGGGGAGCAGAGCATAACCATAAGACAGCGAGTGATGAAAGCAAGAGACATTCAGCGGAAACGTTTTAAAAACCAAAACGCCATTCATTGTAATGCACAAATGCAAAGTAAGGACCTAAAAACCCATTGTCACTTAAGTGAAGCCGGTAACCAACTTTTAAAAAACGCCATGGAACGTTTAGGCCTTAGCGCCAGAGCTTACGACAGAATTTTAAAAGTAGCCAGAACCGTGGCCGACCTGGATGCTTCAGAAAACATAGAAACCTCACACCTGGCAGAAGCCATACAATACAGAAGCTTAGACCGCGAAGGCTGGGCCGGATAAAATAAAAAGTGAAAGAGATCGACCAGATACTACTCGACCTGAAGCGCAGGATTTACAAACCCGTTTATTTTTTAAGCGGAGAAGAAGCCTATTACATCGACATGGTTTCAGATTACATTGAAAAAAATGTATTGGAAGATGCCGAGCGGGAATTTAATCAGGTGGTGGTATACGGTAAGGACACCAGCCTCGCGAGCATCCTCTCTTTCGCAAAACAATTCCCCATGATGGGCGATAAGGTGGTGGTCATTGTTAAAGAAGCCCAACACATCAGGGAATTAAACAAAGGTGTAAAGTCAGAAGATGGTGAAGAGGATAGCGGAGAAAAAGAAGAACCGGCCAGCGTACAGCAACTTTTAAATTACCTGGAAAACCCACAGGACTCCACCATCCTTGTATTTTGTTACAAGTACAAAAAGATTGACAAACGCGGAGCTATTGCCAAGGCCCTTCAAAAACGCGCCGTGTTTGTAGAAACAAAAAAGCTGTACGACAACCAATTGCCCGATTGGATCAGCAACTACCTGAAGGAAAAAAAATACAACATCAGCCCCAAGATCGCCTTCCTGATAGCGGAGGCCCTTGGCGCCGACCTCAGCAAGGTGGCCATGGAGTTGGACAAACTCATGATCAGTTTGCCGGAAGGCGGGGAAGTGACAGCGGAAATGGTGCAGCAACAGATTGGCATCAGCAAGGATTTTAATGTGTTTGAATTGCAAAAAGCCTTAGCTCAAAAAGATATTTTGAAAGCCAATCGCATCATTCAACATTTTGCTGGAAATCCCAAAGAAAATCCTGCTCCCATGGTATTGGCCCAACTCTACTCTTACTTCAGCAAGGTGATGCGTTACCACTCCCTTAGCGATAAAAGTAAGTTTGCAGCTGCCGCGGCCTTGGGCGTAAATCCCTTTTTTCTGGACGATTACGCGAGGGCTTCGGTTAATTTCCCCTTACAGAAACTGAAACACATTATTTCCTATTTGAAGGACTGCGACCTGAAAAGCAAAGGCGTTGACAACGTGAGTGCCGATTACGGTGAGTTGCTGAAAGAATTGGTGTTTAAAATTCTGCACTAAGCAATCATTCAGATCGATCTGTAATTTTTGTACTCTCCTATCCTCCAACCGGTAAGGCGTTCTATCCAATACAAAAACCGGTATTTAAAATTCCGTTTCACTTTTGAATCGCTGTAATGAAATGTCCATTTCGCCTCTTTGATGCGTTTTGCAAACACCCCGGGATGAGTGCCCTTGTACTCGGCAAGCAGATCAATGTTGCTGTAATCGTATTCCTCCGCTGCCGCCACATTTTTTTTCACCCAGGCGTCATCGTGCCAGAGTTTATTAAAGTTTTCCTGTTTGGCTTGCTGGGCCTTTGGGGCCTTCACCCAACCATAGTGATAAATAAAGGCACCGCTTGATTTGACCTTTAGTTTTTCATTGTTTTTTCTGAAACCCTGAGCGTCCTTGTAGGAACGAATGTTTTTGTCGTTCCGAATGATGCGGATTTCATTTTTATACCATCTTCTGCCAACACCAATGTAATTGTATTGTCCATAAAAATGTTTGTACTCAAACAACAAACCTTCCACCTGTGGGTTGTTTTCGTGCAAACGCATGGACGCTCTGATTTTTTCGTGGTCGTTTTCATGAACACACTCATCGCTTTGTATGTAAAAACACCAGGTGTATTCCATTGGAATCTGATCAAACACTTTGTTTGTTTCGTCTGAAAGCACCAAACCGCCTTCCCTTAAACTTTCGTTCCAAACCGTATCTACAATTTTGATTTTTTCTGAAGGGAGGGCCTCAATTAATTGACGGGTCGCGTCTTCATTGTTTCCCACCCCTACATAAAACACATCACACAGCGGAAGCACCGAGGTGATGGCCTCCACAACCGGGTAATCGTATTTCATTGCATTTCTGATGATGGTAAAGCCGGCTACTTTCATATTGATGAATTAGAATGGATACCCAATGCCAAAATTAAAAATGCCATACTCAAAGGGCTTTTTGTCAAAGGTCCACCTTTGCCCCTCAGGCAATTTCGGGTCTTTGATTGGAATGGCAAAATCCAAACGGAGTACAAAAAAGTTCATGTCCCAGCGCAAACCTGCTCCCGCACCAATAGCGATCTGATCCAAAAAAGAATTCCACAAAAATTCTCCGTCGGGTTTGCTTTCATCGGGTTTCAAGCGCCAGATGTTCCCGGCATCAACAAAAAGCGCTCCGTTGAACGATTTGATGATGTGAAAGCGGTATTCCATGTTTCCTTCCAAAAGGATATCCCCGATCTTATCGTACCTCAAGGTGCTGTTGCTAGTGTCTGGTTTGTACCCACCTGGACCAAGCGTACGTGCTCTCCAGGCCCTTACGCTGTTGGGGCCACCGCTAAAAAAACCCTGCTCATAAGGAAGTACGGTTAAGTTTTTTAATGGCACCCCGACACCTCCTGCCATTCTATAAACCACCCTGCTTCGCGCGCGAATTGGCACGTAAATCCTGAAATCCACATCTCCTTTTAAAAATTGAGCAAAGGGTATTCCGCCAATGCGGTAACTTCCGGCTGAATCTGGCTCTTGGCCACTGAGCATAAACAATTGCCGAAGCAGGTTGCCCGCCGATTGCAGGTTAAAGCGCGCGAAATAGGCGGTTTTTCTTCCCGCAATAATGCTTTCTTTCGACGTATACGTTAAAATGTACTTCATTAATATGGTTAAATGGTCCTGAAAGGAATTGAGCAAAAACGCGTCATTATAACTTATGAGTTCTTTCTCATAACTTTCCGTCAACACCGCTTTCACCGCGTTCACTTCAATGGGAATAATATCGTGGCGCAATAACTTTTTGTGGCTTCTGTAATTAAAACCATAGGACACGTTGATGATGTTGCGGTCATAATCCAGACTCGACTGAAAACTGAGGGACGTTTTTAAATAGGTGCGCGGCATCATTTCCTTGGTGAAAGGCAAAACAGAAAAGGGGAAATACGCACGTGGGATAGAAAACGTGATTTCAGGCCCAAATTGAAAAGTATTAAAAAGGCGGTTAGGGTCTTTTCCTGAACTCGACACCGAATCCACTGTGTTCAAGGATTTTTGAGCAAGTACGGAACCTTCAATCTTAAATTCAAGCATTTCTCCTCCCCTGAATAAATTGCGGTTTTGATACACCAAACTGCCACTGATGCCAAAATTACCACTGGTGTTGGTGCCTTCGGTTTCAGCTGTGAGGGCCTGACGAAGAACAGGTGCGCAAATGATGTAACATTCCAGTTCATTCGCATGATCCTGACTTTGTATAAATTGAATGGTTACATTTCTAAATATTCCTAAACCAAGCAATTGTTTGTAGGTGAGTTCAGCGGTGTCTTTACTAAAATACCTGCCCGTTCTGAACTCAATATTATCCAAAATCACAAATTGTTTGTAGTCCATGGGCTTTGTCAGCAAAAATTGCATGCCCTCATAGCGTGTGGATAAGGTGTCGGTGAATTTTGCAAATCGCGCATTGCCAACAACTGTTTCAGGAATCACATAAATAGTTCCGATCCGGTAACGGGTGTGGTTTCGGTAGGACACAGAGTCCTTACCGGATACCGGAGGTTTCATGAACTTTTTTACCCTCACTTGTATCGACACGCTTCGATCATTGTAATTGCTGTCCACCTGAAAATCCACATAGGCACTCTCAAAAAAGTAAAAGCCTCTATTGAGTAAATACTGTGTGATGCGCCTTTGTTCTTCCTGTATCTTTTCCAGGTCGTAGCGCTCGTCCTTTTTTAACTTCGAGTGTACCGTATCGCTTAACAGCATGGGCTCAAGCGTTTCATCCTCCACCTTAAAACTTACCTGATTGATGGTGTATGGCAAATTGGTGTACAACCGGTACGTGATGTTAGCGCGTTTCCTGTTTTTAGAAAGGGTGACCGAATCTGTTACTTTGTTATTGAAATACCCTTTACTGAAGAGGTAACGACTCAACTGCAAACGGGTTTGTTTGGTGAGCTGTGAATCCAATAAAACCGGGGCCTCACCGATGTCGCGAAAGTTTTCCATTAAGGTGGAACTTTCCTTGTTTTTGAGTTTGGGTTGTTTGGGTTGTTTCCCCTCTGCCACCCTTTTCTCGTTTTTTTTCTCGTATTTCTTGGTTTTGTCGGCGTTCTTGCGGTCGTATTTCAGGTTGCGTTTGTCTTTTTTGGCCTGGATCTTCTCGTTATCAAACAAGGCATACCACCAAATGTAAAAATCAAACTTGCCTAAAAACCGCCGGTTGGGTCGCTGTTTAAAAAAAGCCTCAAAATTTTCCTTTGGTATTCCAGTTTCCTTAAAATTTTTAACCTCCACCTTGTTTACCAGGTATTCGTTTGAGTTTAACTTTCGGGTAGGGCTGCAGGAAACGAGAAATATAAGGAGGAGGGGGCCACAAAAACAAAGCTTGTTCAGGTAAGTAGGAAGTTTATTGCCTATTTTTATTGCCAATTTATTCGTCTGCGTGATTATCAGCGCTAATTTAAAACAAATATGCTCAGTAAAAATCAAGTCACCGAAATACGGGGACTCCACCAAAAGAAACAGCGCGAGCTCCACCAGCAATTTATTGTTGAAGGGGTGAAAACCGTGCTTGAGGTTTTAACTTTCCGACCTCATCTTATCAGGCACATTTACGGAACAAATGATTTTGCGGAGCAACACCAGGCATTGCTCAACAAACACAACACTGATTTCACTCTGGTGAATGCGTCTGAACTTGAGCGGATCAGTTTGTTGGAAAACCCAAATCAGGTGCTGGCGGTGTGTGAGTACCTGGATAAACCTGGGCTGAACTTTGATTTTGGATCCGGCTTTAGTTTGTATTTGGATGACATACGCGATCCAGGTAATTTGGGCACTCTGCTCAGGTTGGCTGACTGGTATGGCATCTCCAAACTTTTTTGTTCGCCTAGCACCTGTGAATTATACAACCCTAAGGTGATTCAGGCCAGCATGGGCGCTTTTTTACGTGTTGAAGTGGTTTACACCTCATTGACACAGCTGATTTTTGAAAACAACATTAAAACCGTTTACGGCGCGCTGCTCAATGGGGCAAATCTTTACAAGGAAAAATTAGGGCAGGGATTGATCGTTATTGGGAATGAAGCCAATGGCATTACGAAAGAAAATTTGAATTTGGTGAATCGTCCCATCACCATTCCGGCAGCCCCTGGAAACAAAACCGAGTCGCTTAATGCTGCCGTGGCGGCCGGCATCATTTGTTCTGAATTTTTCAGGCAATTGACTTAGCCGTTTTTACTCCTTTGAAACCTGTCCTTTGTACCTTAAGGCAATTTCTCCTTTGGGATCATTGCTGGTGATGTAAACGTAACGGTCCTGACGGCCCCACACTGATTTTGTATCAAACTTAAGGACAACTGTTGTGGATTTGCCGGGTGGTATGGGTTCTTTACTGAACTCCACTTGTGTGCATGAGCAGGACACTTGTGAAGCGAATAATAACAAGGGGCTGTTTCCTGAATTTTTAACCTCATACCTTAGTTCAACCACCTCTCCTCGTTTCACCGAGCCAAAACTTTGTTTGTTCACGGGAACTTCCACTTTGGGCTGAGCGGCCAGAGGACCGGAAAATGCAAAACCAAGTAATCCGGTCAAGACCCCTATAAAAACAAAATCCCCCCGCAAAACACGGAGGGAATTCATTATAAACTTAAGAAACATGCACTTAATTTGATGGTGCCGCAGGTTTGGCTTTTACTTCGCCTTTGATGCGCACTTTTTTAGAAGCAAACTTTGCGTTGGATGTAATGGTAACGTTCTTTTCAAAGCGGCCTTCGCGTTTGGTGTCATATTTTACCTTGATCACTCCACTTTTTCCCGGAAGAATCGGTTCCTGAGGCCAACCTGGCTTGCCATCAATTGTTGTGGCGGTACAGCCACACTCTCCGGATACACCGGTGATGGTCAATGGGGTTTTTCCAACATTGGTGAATTTAAATTCACGAATGCCATTGGCATCGTATTCAACCACACCGTAGTCCAAAACCTCAGTTTCGAATTTCATGTCCGGTGCGTTGGGGTCCATGTTAGGTACAACCGACTCCTGAGCGTTTGAAACGAGGGCAAAAATTGTCGCGAATAGAACGAAGATCTTTTTCATTTTCGGTTATTGTTTTACGATTGATTAACCCTTTTTTTCAACAGGTGCGCCTGCAGGTGTTGGATTGGCAGGAAATGCCTCTTCAACCGGTTTGGCTTCAACAGTGCCTTTGATGGTAAGCACCACGTTTCCACTTTTTGCGTTTGAGTTAACGGTAACTGTTTTGTAGATGCCACCCACCCTTTGGGTATCGTATTTTACTTTTATGGTTCCGGTTTTTCCTGGAAGAATTGGATTTTTAGGGCACTCAGGCACTGTGCAACCGCAACTTCCCTGACAATTGGTGATTACCAATGGTTCTTTCCCGTTGTTGGTGAACTTAAACTCACACTCCCCGTTCTCACCTTGTTTAATCGTACCATAATCGTGGGTCAGTTTATCCATCTTAATATCGGCCAGGCTGGTAGGAGCAGAACTAGCAGGTGTTTGTTCATGGTTGTGACCGTCGCCGGCAGTATGAACTTCTTGAGAAAAACCCAGAGCAGAAAAACCTGCAATGAAAGCCAGAGTAAAGATTAGTTTTTTCATGTTTCCTTGATTTTGATTG
>Ga0154020_10000487_pt1 | contig 48427 bp, 33 predicted proteins | sample Klosneuvirus_201_FD_109709 | JGI IMG/M metagenome (GOLD analysis project Ga0154020, IMG submission 109709) | Active sludge microbial communities from wastewater, Klosterneuburg, Austria - Klosneuvirus_20160825_MG | ecosystem: Engineered > WWTP > Aerobic digester > Activated sludge | place... | reverse complement strand
TGATGGTCAACATCGGCAGCTTTTTGGGGAAAGGGGCAGCGGAGCCGATTCGTAAGACGGTGGGGGTGGCGATGATTCCTCTACTGTCTGCCACCGTGACAGCGATCGGCTTTGTGTGTGTCGCACTGCTGTATCGGCCTACGGAGGTTCGCGATCCAGATACTGATCAGCCGGCTTCGCTGTCGGCTGCCGCCAGCAAGTTGCTGCGCGATCTGATCCAGGTCCTGCGCTCAGGGCGACTGATGGCGCTGGTGCTGATCACGGCGGGCTTTTGGATCATTCAGGGACAGATGTACTCCTCGATGCCAAAGTACGTCTTCCGAATCGTCGGTGAGCAAGCCAGTCCAGAGCGCTACGCCAACGTCAATCCAATCACGGTCATGCTCTCGGTGGTTCCGATCACATGGCTGTGTAAGAAGCTGTCGCCACTGTGGTCGATTGCGATTGCGCTGGGAATCATTCCAATCTCTGCTCTGTGCATGGCGCTCCTGCCTGGTCTGATCGGTACGTCTCTGCCTCTCCATCCGGTGACAGTCGCGATGGTGCTGGGAATCGCGATGCAGGGTCTGTCCGAGTGCTTCCTGAGTCCGCGCTATCTCGAGTATGCGTCGCGTCAAGCACCGCAAGGGAAAGAGGCGCTCTACATGGGCTACTCCCACCTGAACAACTTCTTTGCGTGGATGATCGGATCGGTCATGTCGGGATATCTGCTCGATGCGTTCATTCCCGATCCAAAGAAACTGTCCGTCGCTGATCGCGCCATGCACGAGCTGGCGCTGCGCGGCCAAGGCCCACTGCCAGCGGCCTACGCACACTCTAACTATCTGTGGTACACGTTCTTCGGAATCGGAGTCTTTGCGTTCGTTGCGTTCCTGATCTTTGCCTTCGTAACGCGCCACCGGAGTCCGGAAACATGACCGATGGTTCTCCACCGAGTGAGCGCTCCGCTCTCGAACTTGCGCTGGCGGAGGCCCGGGAGAAGCTCCGTTTTCAGGCGCAGCTTCTCGATTCGGTGGGTCAGTCCATCATCGCCACCGACGTGACGGGCAACATCACCTATGTGAATCCGGCGGCAGAGAGTCTGTTCCTCTGGACCTCTGCCGAGGTGCTTGGCCGCAAGATTGGCGAGGTCACCAAGACGAGCGTAACGCGGGACCAGGCAGTCGAGATCATCACGCGACTGTCGCGGGGTGAGACCTGGAGCGGAGAGTTTCTGTTCACTCGCAAAGATGGCACGCAGTTCGTCGGAGAAGTGGTTAACTGGCCGATCCGGAACTCGGACGGAAAGTTGATCGGAGTCTGCGGAACCGCGCTCGATCTCACGGAGCGGCGCGCTCTTGAGACCCAGCTCCGCCAAGCACAGAAGCTGGAAGTGATTGGCCGCTTGGCAGGAGGCATCGCGCACGACTTCAACAACATCTTGCAAGCGATGCTCCTCAACATTCAGCTGCTCCAGCTTGATTCCGATCGCAGAACGGAAGATCAGGAATCGCTCGATGAGCTGAAGGCTCTGACCGAACGCGCAGCGACGGTAACATCCCGGCTTCTGATGTTTGCGCGGCGCCAGGCGGTCCAGCTTCAGCGCATCGAACTCAACAGCGGTCTATTGCGGACCGTCGGACTGCTTCGGCATCTGTTAGGAGAGCGCATCACGGTCCGACTCGAAGCCGCTCCGCAGCCACTGTGGATCGATGTCGATTCCGGAATGCTCGACCAAGTGATCATGAATCTGTGCCTAAACGCACGCGATGCCATGCCAAACGGGGGAGAGCTGGTCCTTGGGACCGAGGACGTTGCTGTCGATGAGGAGCTTGCGCGCAAACACACCGATGCCCGATTAGGACGATATGCGTGTCTGTCCGTTCGCGATACCGGTGAGCGGCATGAGTCCAGAGCTGATCGAGCACATCTTCGAGCCGTTCTTCACCACCAAGGAGACAGGCAAGGGAACCGGGCTCGGGCTTGCTGCGGTGTACGGAATCGTTCGTCAGCATCGTGGTTTTGTCAGCATCGACAGCACCCTCGGAATCGGAACCACCTTCTCTGTCTATCTGCCGCTGTCAACGCGCTACGTACGTGGCGAAAAGCACGACGGCGAGGACTCCGCTGGCAGCGTCCCGGAACATACCCTGATGGTGGTCGAGGATGAGGACATCCTGCGCGACACCATCGTCGAGCTGCTGGCACATCACGGATACCGAGTGCTGGCCGCCTCAGATGGACCCAGTGCGCTCGCGCTGTGGAAACATCATGCGTCTCAGATTGAGCTGATGATCTCCGACATGATGATGCCGGGAGGAATCTCAGGTCAACAATTGGGCGAACAACTGGTCCAGGAACGACCAGCTCTGCGGGTGATCTTGATGAGCGGTTACAGCGACGAGATCCTCGACCACGAAGTCCACCCGCGCGACAGCATTCCGTTCCTGGCCAAGCCGTTCAGCTACCAAGTCCTTCTCGAAACGGTCCGCCACTGTCTGGGATAACGGTCCGCCCGCGACTGCTACCGGATGGACACAGACTCCTTAGGGATAGTCACAGACTCCTTCCGGAAAGATCGCTTGTAGCTTCTGAATCTCGCTCAGCGTCGGCTTCCAGGAACCATAGGTACCGTCGGTGATCGCAGCACTCACGGACTTGAGGCGGCACTTGAAGACGCCGCCCTCAAGCGGCGCGCCCGCAACAATCCGCGAGGTGCTGTACATCGGAAACGCTTGCGTACAAGTCCCCTTGGCTTGGGAGTCGAGGATGCCATCCCAGACATGCTCGCCGCTTGCCATCACCACTCCGTCTTTGTCAAAGCAGCTGTCGACCGCCTGCGCCGGACGATTCTTGGCCACCCCCAAAGACGAATTGTTGCGGAGGTTCTGCATCCACTCCTCTACCACCGCGAGTGCCATCGGCACCTGATCAAACTGCGTCGCTGCACCGCGCGTCTCGGTAAACCAGATCACTTGATTGTCCGAGTTCCCTTGCTTGGCACGAATCCGCTTCCGCACCGCAAACGCTTGATGCACGTTGTGCATGTCGAGCTTCTGCTCCAAGTAGGGGTGCCAGTCAATGGTAGGAATGTCGGTCTTGCCAGTAAACACCAGTCCCGACGCCAGCACAGCCTTGATGGCATCTGGATCGCCGTGCGTGCGCGGCGCAGGAATCGAGGGAACCGCCGGGTTCCACTGGTTCATGTTGCGACTGCCCCACGGATCGAAGTAGCGCGGATCTCTGCCGATCTTCGCTTGCTCTGCCGCATCGGTTCCGTTGTACGGAAAGCCCTCCTCGACCATCTCGCTCAGCTGTTTCCAACCGCCCACTTTGAAGTTGAGATCGAGAAACTCGGCAGCCGTAATCTTTCCGTCCTTCATCGACTGAAGTCCGTACTGCACCCCAACATTGTCCCAGGTCGAGCGCGGATAGCCATCAGCCCCGACGCCATAGACGTTGCGGACATCATCGAAGTGACTGAACGGAACCAGTCCGAACGCCGCCAGGTTCATGCGTCCCTGCGCTCTTTTGCCAATGTCATCCGCGTCGTATTTCGGATTCATGGCCCCCGCAGTCAGTCCCATCCAAGCCTTGCGACACTCGGTCGATCCGGGCGCCATCGAAACTGGGAATCCCAGCGCAGCCAGCGTTCCGCGCAGCGCATAGAACGGATTGGGAACGCTGTCTTCAGCATTTAAACCGACGAGCCAGGTCCGATTCTTGGTCGTCTGCCACTTGGTATTCAAGCGGTCGGTGACATCCATATAGTACTCAAGCAGCTCGCAGTCTCCGATGTGCGGAATCTGTCCGACCATGTCCGGATAGGACTGCTGGGCCACCGCCGCATCGATCAAACCAGGATGATTCTGCGGATAGATGTACTGCTGGATCGCACCCCCAGAAGCGCCCAGTCCCACCGTGTACAGAGGCACTCCGTACCGCTTTACGAAGCCCTCCTTGGTCATCAGTGCAGTCTCGCCACCAAGGATCAGATCATAGTGCTCGCCCGTGCGGTTTCCCGTCGAGTACGCAACTGCATAGCCTTTCCCAAGCGCGCTCGGGAGGGCCACCCTTTTGTCCGGTCCGCCTTGGTAGTGACCAAAGCCAACGCCACCTTGGAAGTGATAGATCAAGCGCTGATTCCACAGACTCAGATCGGGCTTGCTCGGGTCTTCTCCGAACGGCGCCAGCATGACGTACTGATAGATGAAGCGGTTGATGGTGCCGCGCTCAATGCGGATGATGAAGTCGACTTCGCGTCCATCCATCAGCTTGGTCTTGGCCATGTTGGCAGGACGAGAGCCGTCGCTTGGCAAGGGCAGATAGTCTTGGACTCGGGTGCCACCGATAGGCATGTACAGATACTCGACATAGGAATCGATCGAGCAGCTGCGGCTGTAGCCAATCGTCGCGCCCGCCGCATCATGCACCGCAAAGTACTTGGTGTCTGTGGTGTCCACCAGCGGCTCCTTGCCAAGCTCTGAAGTCACCGAACAGACAAAGGGCTCTTGCTTGGGACCGGCGAACATCGGACCCGTGATCGGATAATTGGTGAGCGTAAGGGCATCGACTTTGCCGCGTACCGAATGGCGAACTTCCAGTTCATTTTTGCCAAGGAGGAGCCCGCTGAGGACTCCTTCCAGCTTGGTCGCACTGGCCACGAGCTTAGGAGTCACTTTGGCGCCGTTGAGCCACAGCTCCAGCTTGTCCTGTTCGCTCGGCGGCGCGATCACTGCGATGCGCGCATTGCCACCTGAGACATACTGCGGCTGACTCGACAGCACCCGCAGAGTAATCGGTTCTGGCTTCTTTTCCGACGGCACAGACAGGTCTGGCCGCTCGTCCTGATCCATCGGTTTTTCGGCAGGCAGACACGCGACAAAGAACGGGAGCAGAGCAACAGTCAGGTTTTTCTTCCGCATGCGCGGCACACTAGCGCATCAAATTGGCTTGTGTCGACCGGAAGGTGCCTTAGCTGGACAGGGAGAGACGATGCAGCGGTGCTTCGAAGGTGGTGCCGGCCACCGTCACGTAGAGCATTCCATCTGAGCGGAGTAGCTCCAGCTTGGTGTTGCGATCGACTTTCTCTTCTAGGTTCTGCAAAAAACTGGGCGGCAGCTGCCAGACCTCAATTTGATCGACCTTATGAATTGCTCGCGTACTCGCTTCTTTCCGTAGCAGCGCCTCTTCCACATGGGTGTAGAGCACGACCTGCGGCGCCGCTTTGGCTGCTTTGTGCAGCCGCTCGGCGGAAGGAAAGCCCACATCAATCCAGACCTGGAGGAGTCCCGTTCGGTCGCGAACAGAGAGCGGTGGCTCGTCTGTGGAAGACAGTCCGCCTTTGCTAAAGGCAATTCCTTCTTCGTAGGACAGACAGTACGCCAGGAGTCTAGTGAGCAGATAGCGCATCGTCTCGGAAGGGTGACGGGCCAGCCGTAGATCGAAGGACTCATACAGTCCGCGATCCACATCGGAGAGCTGCACCAGAAGATGATAGACAGTCGCAGTAAGTGCCATGGGATGATTACGCTCGCCGACCCCGCATCGGTTTGTCAATCTGTTGCTCTGGACGACTGGCCAGGCGCTGATACTCTGCGGAGAGCGGCGCCCGACTCCGCATCTATGCCGTCTTGCTCAGGCTCTCTCGGCGGTTCGGCAGATTCATCCCTGACTGACCGGACACAGCGCATCCGGCTTGTGCGAGTCTCCACGTCCTATGAGAAATCGTCGCCGCGGAAGACTCCTCTTGAACATCTTCATCACAGGCGCTTCGGGGTTTGTCGGCGGTGCGGCAACAGGCCGGTTGGCTGCGGATGGATATATGGTGCGAGCGATGTCGCGCTCGGCCAAGAGTGACGCGGCGATCGTTGCTTTGGGAGCCCAGCCGGTCCGCTGTAGCCCGGACGATGTGAGTGCCGAGCACATCGCACCGAGCGCGCTGGTCATTCACTCCGCTGGCCGATCGGGCGGTGAAGGACGCCGATGATCCGGCGGCAGACTTCGTCAGGTGGATTTGGAACCACAGCGGCCGCTCGCGGTCTACTAGGGATGCAGAACCGCGCCCCCGATCACATCACCACGCCACTTGGCCCGCATCGCTTCACGAAATTCACTGAGCGGAAACACATGCGAGACATGAGGCCGAATCGCTCCCGACTCCACCCAGCGTAGGATCTGCTTCAGCCGCGGCCCCCGCAGCGCCGGATTGTGAAGCGTCGCCAGCACCGTCGGACAGCCCTGTACGGTCAGCGACTTCATCATGATCAAGTTGGTCGGTAGCATGTTGGCATTGGGAGCCCCACGTCCTCCTTTGCCACGCGCCACATTGGGAGTCGCCGCCCAGCCCACGATCAGATAGCGCGCCCCGAACTTGACGCAGCGCAGACTCTCTAGCGAGATCTCGCCACCGACGCCATCGTAGACTACGTCCACGCCGACTCCGCCCGTCAGTTCTTTGACCTGATCGCGGAAACTCAGCGGCGCAGACTCTCGTTCCGGACTGCGCAGACAGATCACATGATCGGCGCCGTGCGCTTTGACAACGGCCAGCTTCTCCGCAGAGCGACCGGTGGCGATGACCCGCGCACCGAGTAGTCGAGCAATCTGTACGGCTGCTAGTCCCGTCGAGCCCGAGGCCCCGTGGATCAGGACGGTCTCTCCGGCTTGCAGACGCCCGCAGTGTACCAGACAGTGGTACGCCGTCTCGTAATTCCCAAGCAGGTTACAGCCCTCATCAAGCGACAGCTGCGCGGGCAGAGTCCGCACCGCTTCCGCTGGCGCTACCGCATACGTCGCAAAGCCTCCGTACGACTGATACGCGCCAAGGGAGCGCGGACCCGCGAGCATCCCGTCGACAAACACCAGACTCCCAATCGGCAGCGAGCCTGCTTCAACATCTGAACCGGTCCACAGAACCTCGCCCGAGTACTCCAGTCCCGGCGTGTACGGAGGCGTTGGCATGTGTTGATACTGTCCGCTCGTCATCAGCAGATCGACCCAACCTACCTGGGCACTGCGAACGCGCACGATCACATCGCGCGTTCCCAGCTGGCTCGGATCGGGAGACGGCATCGGAACCAGCGTCAGGTTGCGCTCGAGCGCCTCCGCTGGCTCTTCGGCAAACTCGGTCACCACCACCCGCTGCCCTGTTGTCCAACTCGCTGAGTCCATGATCGTCACTCCTTTGCGCGCTGCTGATTGCTGACACGCCGGTACGGAATTCACCATCCACTGCAACTGAGCTGCTAAGGTACGCGGACAGTCAGAATCAGTCCAACACAGGATGAGACGTAGATGAGACGCATTGGTTTGACGCTGGGTGATCCCTGCGGAATCGGTCCTGAGCTGTGGGTGAAGACTCTGCTGCCGCTGCGCGCCACACCGCACGAGCTGAGCCGCCTGACGATGTATGGCGACGAGGAAGTCCTGGCGCGAACCGCCGCGCAGCTAGGCGTCGCAAGAGAGTGGCAGAGCGCAAGGGAACAGCTCACGGTGGAACCGATCACCAAGCTGACGGCCCGCGAGGTCCTGCCAGGTCAGCCGAATCAGATAAGTGGTATTTCACAGCTTTCATATCTGAGCGCGGCGATTGCCGATGCGAGCGCGGGACGGATTTACGGACTGGTGACTGGACCGATTCACAAGGCATCTGCCAAGGCCGCGGGTCTGGCCTTTCCTGGCCACACAGAGCTGCTGGCCGCGCACCTGCTCGCTCCGGAACGAACGGTGGTGATGATGCTGGCGGGTCCGTCGCTGCGGGTGGCTCTCTGTACGATTCATATCGCGCTGTCTGCGGTGCCTGCGGCGCTCTCTGTGAATGGCATCCGCGATACCTTGGTCACGACCGCGCTCGCGCTGCATGAGGACTTTGCGGAAGCGACTCCTTACCTCTCTGTGCTTGGACTCAACCCGCACGCCGGAGAGTCCGGTCACTTCGGCGATGAGGAGTCGCGCCTGATCATTCCGGCGATTGAGGAAGCGCGGCGCTCACCGATCTTGCAGAGTCTGTCCGGACTCCACATGAGCGGCCCCCAGGTTCCCGATGTCGCGTTCCGGCACGCTCTGTATCCACCGAAAGGACAGTCGCGTCCATCGGCAGTGATCGCGATGTATCACGACCAAGGACTGATTCCGATAAAGCTTCTCGACTTTGATCACACAGTGAACGTCACGCTCGGACTGCGGGTGGTGCGAACTTCTCCCGATCACGGCACCGCTCATGACATCGCGGGACTTGGGATTGCACGACCGGATAGCCTGCAAGCAGCGCTGCGCATGTGTCTTTGCCACACCGATCAGCGAGCCGCCAAGCCCTAAGAAGTCCGCCGCCGCGACGTCACCCGAGTTTTCCGCAGCCGGTCGTGACGCGCTGCGAGTACGATCGGATGTTCGAGCAGTTTGTCGCAGGAGCCTACATGGTCAACGAGGAACAACTGATCGCGGCAGCGCAGCAAGCGGCAGGAGAGCCCGTCGTCGCCAAGGGAGAGTGCCGACGGCGATGCGCAGGCGAGATCCTTTCGGAGCGCGGACTCCTGGCCGCAACGTGCGGTTCCCTGGTATTCGTCGTCGATGATCTGCTGCGAGCTGGACCAGCAACGGTGTGGCGCAGCTCCGATCTGCTTGGTCACGAGCAGCGCAGCGATCTGTTTTCGGCGACTCTCCTATTGCACACCAGCGACGGCAAGGTAGAGCTGTCGGATCTGCGAGCCGAGCTGGTGCCGACGCTGCTTCAGGCCTGTGGGCTCGCATCGTCCGCGCCTGCCGCGGCGACGGAACCTGAATCGGTCGAGTCCGTGAGTCCTTTCTCGGTGCTAGACGAACCGATCGTGGAAACCAGGCCGGCTCCAGAGGCAGGCAGTCGCGCCGGTTCCGACGGGATTGACGTCGGATTTGCACCCAGGGCCGAAGCGCCAGCGAAGCGGACGATTGCTTCCGACGATGACTCTGACGATGATTCCGACGATGACTCCGACGATGACTCCGACGATGATTCCGACGATGATTCCGACGATGATTCCGACGATGATTCTGACGACGATTCCGACGATGATTCCGCTGGCAGCACCGAGAAGGAATCGAAGCCTGCTGCGGATTCCGTAGCGCCGCCGCCGACTGGCGAGTCCACTGCCGCGACCAAGCCCGAGGAGAAGGCGCCTCCCGAAGCAGTGAGCGACTGGCTCGGACTAGGAATGATGCTGCTGCTGATTGCGGCGATCGCGCTTCCGGTGCTGGTCCACGGCAATCAGACCCACTCCTATCGGGGTCTGTTTCAGCCCAGTCAGATTCTGACGACGCTGGGAGAGTGGGGAGGCACGCTGGCGGTAGGATTTTTCGTGGCTGCGGCAGTGACCGTGATCGGTGCACCGGCGACCGCGCTCGGCTGTCGTCCAACGGTATTTTGGACGACCTTGCCGCTGTGGCTGGCGGCGCTCGGCGTGCTGTTTGGACTCAAGCACGCGCTGGCGAGCCCAAACTTGGCGACGCTCGGGACTACGGAAGATCTGCTGCGGTGGCTACGTCTCGTCGCTGTGGCTCCACTTATGGTGGCTGCGCTGGCCGCCTATGTCTATGGACTGCCGCTGCTTGGGGTGTGGTTCCGTGCCCTCGCGACCGGCCCAGGCCGGGGCAAAGCGGTGGACCCCGAGTACGTGATGCAGCCCGGCAACAGCAGTCCGCCGCTGTTCATGCTGGTGCTCGCAACCCTCGTGCCGCTGGCCGCGCTCCTGTACGAGCATCGCAGCCAGCACGCACCGTGGGTGATCCTGATCGCGCTCAGCTTTGTTGCACCGTCGGCGCTGCTGGCCTGGCAGGGCTCGCGCCTCGACCCGCGCGTGAAGTGGGATCTCGGAGGTTCCCCAGCGGCGTTCGCCGTCCAAGCAGCCGTTGCCTACTCGATGTATTGGCTGGCGGTGCGGCAGCTTGGCATCGTCGCTCAGATCGACGCCGTGATGGAGCTGCCACCGCACACGCTCGCCTCGGATACCGTTCTCGACGAGCTGATGATGGCGCTCGGCAACAAGGACCTCCCGCTGGCCAAGGCTCTCGGGCTCTCGGCGCTCGGTGTTCTCGTCGCTGTTAATGTCGGTCACAGCACCATCAGCGCCATTGCGCCGGATCAGAAGCGCTCGGGACTCGGCTGGCTGCTGGCCCTGACGATGCTCGCTGTGCTAACCCTCGTCACCGAAGGCATTACCGCCGAGCTACGACCGGAGCTAGGCAAGCTGATCGAGCTTGTCCGTGTGGCTGCGGCTCGCTGACGATCGCCGGCCAGCGGCAATTTGACCGCAGACGACAGCGCGGGAATCCTTGGCGGCGATGGCACAAACCCTGACTCGGCTGACTCGGTGGCTCCGGTACGGACTTCTGTGCGGACTGTTGACGGGACTCCCAAGCCCGACCGCCGCTGCGCCGATCATTGGCGAGGCCGCACCACCGCTCGATCTTCCCTCGCTCGATCTGCGCCGAGCCAGTGCCACCCTCGGCCCGCGCAAGAGCATCGTGCCGCGCCCCGGTCATGTCTGGGTGGTCGACTTCTTTGCGACCTGGTGTGGTCCGTGTCTCAAGGCGACGGTGGCGCTCGACGAAGTGCTGCGACCGCTCGGCGATCGCGTGACCCTGATTGTCGTCGACGTCAACCAACCTGCGGCGCTGGTCCAAGAGCACTTTTTGAAACAGCCGCTTCCCAAAGGCGCGCTGCTCGTGCTCGACAGCGACGGACAAGCCGCCAAGCGCTGGGGCCAGGATCGCTTCCCGACCACTTTTCTCATCGATGAGCGCGGCGTCATTGCCCACATCAATCGCGGCTACGGACCCGGCTATCAGGCCCGGATTGACCGCTGGCTGCGCGCGATGCTCAATCCACCGCCCAGCCCAGCAGCGGGCCGCTCTCCGACGGAGTAGACGCCGTCCGTTAAAACAGACGACCGTCCGCTGGCAGCCCAGATTGGGCAATCGAGCGTTCCTGCGCCCGCGACGATCTGCGATTCCCCTGCCCCGCTTGGAATCGGTCAAAATAGGCAGGCAATGGGCACGCTTCGCTGGCTGCATCTGTCGGACCTGCACTGCGGACAACGCGGTGAAAAGACCCGCTGGCCGACGGCGCGCGAGCCGTTCTTGGCGGATCTACGAGCGCAGACGAGTCGGCTCGGTCCCCCGGATCTAATCCTGGTGAGCGGCGACTTGGCATTCTCGGGACAGAAGCGCGAGTACGAGCGGTTAAAAGAGGTGCTCGACGAGATCACCAACGCCGTCGGTGGCCAGCCGCTGTGGGTGGTGGTTCCTGGCAATCATGATCTGCGCTGGCCCGAGCCCGGCAACGCCACCGCCCGGGGGCTCCGCAGCTATGCCGAGGACGCCGCGCTCCGTCGAGCCGTCCATACTCCGCGCAGTGATACGCAGCGCTACCTCCGCAGGCTGTTTTCCGACTATGAGCGCTTCTTCCGCGACCGCATCCTCAGCGCGTGGCAGGCGCAGAAGTCGGAGCAGGAGTTGTCGTGGCAGCTGGGCAGTCTGCCGGGCGACTTCCTGCTACAACTGTCGCGTGGCGGTCTGCGCCTCGGGATTGTCGGTCTGAACTCGGCGTTTTTGCAGCTCGGCGGCGAGGACTACGAGCGACGCCTGGCCATCGAGCCCGAGCAGCTCCCGAGCGACCTGCCCAAGTTTGTAAACCAGTGCGACGCGGCGCTGCTGATGATGCACCACCCACCGTCGTGGCTGTCGCCGCGCAGTCGCAAGCTGTTCGAGCAGGACATCTATCCGCCGGGGCGCTTCCTCGCCTGTCTGTTTGGTCACATGCACGAGCATCGCTCGACGACCGAGCTGGGTGCCTCGGGAGTGCCGCGCCGCTATCTGCAAGCCTCGTCGCTGTTCGGTCTGGAACACTACGGCGAGTCCAGCGAAGACCGCGCCACCGGCTACTGCATCTATCAGCTCGAGCGGCTCTCGCCGAGTGAAGGTCGGCTGTCGCGGATTCCCCGCAGCGCGGTCTTTCTCGACGATGGAGCGCTGCGTTTCGGCGACGATCCGCGCGCCGCAGCGCTGCTCCAGCAGGTCACCGTCCCCTTGCATCACGAGCCAGCGACTCCTCCCTCGACGCCGCCGGTTCCCAACCTCACCAGCCTGCCGCCGGTTTCCCCGTTGAGCACAGAGCTGCCCAATCCCTTTGCGCACAGTGGCCGCCTCACCGATCCCGGTCAGTTTGTCGGTCGTCGCGAGCTGCTTCGCCAGCTGTTCGAGGATCTCCGTCGCGGGGGCAATCGTGCGCTCGTCGGTCCGGCCCAGATTGGCAAGTCCTCGCTGCTGTCAATGATATGCGCGCTCGGACCGCAGCGGCTTTTCACCACGTCTATCGCAGCGACGGCGCTTGTCTATCTGAACCTCCAATTGATCGATGACGATGGCGATTTTTTCGATGCGCTCTGTCACAAGCTCGGCTTTCCGCCCTGTCGTGGCTACAAGCTCGAGCGGCAGCTGTCTTCGCGACGGGTGGTGCTCTGTCTGGATGAAGTGGAGAAGCTGCGCAGCGATCGCTTTCCGATCGAAGTACGCGAGCAACTGCGTGGTCTCGCCGACGGAGCCGATGCGCCGCTGACCCTGCTTTTGGCGAGTCGGGTGCCGCTCGATCAGCTCTTTCCCGACGCCCCCGAGCGAACCTCGCCGCTGTACAACATCTGTCCGCCGCTCACGGTGCCGCCGTTTTCGGAAGCGGAGTGCCAGGAGCTGGTGACGCTGCGCCTGCGCGGGACGGCGGTGAGCTTCTCACCATCGGACCTGGCCGAGCTGTACCGAAGCAGCCAGGGTCACCCCGCCACCTTGGTTGCGCTGGCCGCCCGCTTATACGAACACCGTCGAGGCCAGCCGTGAATCGGCACAGTCCCGCGCTCCGCGTCGCCAACTGGCTGGCGTCGCTCGGACTGCTGGTGACGCTGTCGCTGTTCCTGATTGGGATTTACTCGCACAGCACGCTCGATTTCCGGCAAGGGCTGTGGCTAGGACTTTCGATTGTGCTGCTCCTCACCGTCGCGCTCACCGACCCGCAGTCCGACGCGAACGCGCTTGGCGAGAAGCCGTCCGACACGATCGCATTCAGCAGCGAACAGCAATCGATCAATCACCTCATCCACAGCGCGCTTGGTGACGCCGCGGCACGCAAAGACAGCACTCCCAACGAAGTCGTCGCGCAGGTCCTTCAGAACCTTGAGTCGGAATACAAAGAGCGGCACGCGCACTACCTCCACTTTGTCGTCGCCAACACCATGGTGTCGAAGGTCATGCCCGGGCAGCCGCCGGAGCTTGGCTACCTCCGCGAGGCGATCGCGTTTACCAAGACGCTGGCGGACGCGCTGCGGGTCAAGACTCTGTATGAAGTATCCAAGTTTCTGTGGCCCAATATGAATCCTTCCGCAGTCCTAATATTCCCGCCGCAGCTCTGTGAAGCGGTGGACTCGCTGCGGCAGATTGGTGACACCGTTGATCGAGCCCTCGAGACCACGGCCCCTTTGACCATGACCTCGACGCTGTGGGAAGTGAGTGATCAGATCGTTCACCTTACACGGGCTCAGTATGCGCTGCGCGATCTGGGGGAAGGCTTTGGGCCGGTGCTGGCGCTGGTGATTGGTCACTTCGCCGATGTCCTCAAGGAAGCCGGCGAGCGGGTGCGCGAAGAACAGCAGCGAGGGCCGGTTCCCAATCCGTATGTGATTGGCAATCCGGTGCAGGGTCCCCTGTTCGTCGGTCGCGAGGACGTGCTGCGGCGGCTGGAGGAACTCTGGGGATCAAGTGGGCAGTGTCCGTCGGTGGTGCTCTACGGTCATCGGCGCATGGGCAAGTCGTCGGTGCTGCAAAACCTAGGTCGGCTGCGGCTGTCCGAGCAGAGCGTGCTCGTCGACTTCAACTTGCAGCGGATTGGTCGGGTTCGCTCGACGGCAGAGCTTTTGCATGGACTGTCGCTCAAGCTCTACGATGCCGCCGCGGGGGCCGGGCTGGGCAAAGGTACGCTCGTCGAGCCGCTGGAGTCCGACTTCCTCGCCGAGGGCAAGAATCCCTATCTCGCGTTTGACCGCTTTCTCGACAAGCTGGGGCGGCTGCGCGATGGTCATCGCTTCCTTCTGACCATTGACGAGTTCGAGCTGTTTGAAGAGCAGATCGACGAGGGACGGCTCGACCCGCATCTCTTGGCAAGCTTCCGCGCGGCGTTCCAGACCTATCCGTGGCTGATCATGGCGCTGGCGGGACTGCACCGTCTGGAAGAGCTGCGCCACGACTACTGGAATCCGCTGTTCGGCTCGGTGTCCGCAATCGAGGTCAGCTTCCTCAGCGACGGGGCGGCACGTACGCTGATTACCTCGCCGGCGCCCGACTTTCCGATCGATTACGACACGCCTGCGATTGCCCGCATCATCGAGCTGACCCACGGCCAGCCCTATCTGATTCAGCTGATCTGTCACAGCCTGGTGGCGCGTCACAACCGCCAGCTCACTACCGAGCCGATCCCGCCGCTGCGCCGCTTCTTCCTCAGCGATGTCGAGGCGGTGGTCAACGAGCCGGAGCTATTTACCGACGGGATTCGCTATTTTCAAGGAGTCTGGGACCATGCCTCGCGGAGCACGCCACCGGGACAGACTGCGGTGCTCACGGCGCTGGCCGAGCATCCCGAAGGACTGACAGAGCCGGAGCTTCCGCAGCACTGCGGACTGTCCCCCGAGAGTCTGCAAGCGGCACTGCGGGCGCTGCTGCGGCATGCGGTGGTCCAGCACGATGGCACCAAGTATCGCTTTACGGTCGAGCTGCTCCGTCGCTGGGTGGCCACGCAGAGCGCCGCTTTGCCGCAGTCTGGAGCAAGCAGCTAGTGCCCCCAAAAGTCTCTCGTCTGTTAGAATCAACCACTGTCCGTTATAACGGATGACCTACTCGGCGCGACCAACGCGCTGCTGCGCCAAGCCCAAGAGCGCGGGAAGGAAAGGAAGACCTCATGTCGAGCACCCACTGGTTTTTAGACAACGCGCAGTCGATTGGTCGTACTCCTCTGGTTCGCCTAAACCGTGTCATCGACGGAGCCCCGGCCACCGTCCTCGCCAAGATCGAGGGCCGCAATCCCGCGTACTCGGTCAAGTGTCGACTCGGCGCGGCCATGGTCTGGGATGCGGAAAAGCGCGGCGCCCTCGGCCCCGGCAAAGAAATCGTCGAGCCGACCAGCGGCAACACCGGAATTGCGCTGGCCTTCGTGGCAGCCTCGCGCGGATATCCGCTGACGCTGACCATGCCCGAGACGATGAGCATCGAACGCCGCAAGCTCCTGGTCGCCTACGGTGCCAAGCTGGTGCTGACCGAGGGAGCACGCGGCATGAACGGCGCCATCGCCAAGGCCGAAGAGATCGCTGCATCTGACCCGAGCCGCTACGTGCTGCTCCAGCAGTTCAAGAACCCCGCTAACGCCGCCATCCACGAGGCCACCACCGGCCCCGAGATCTGGAACGACACCGATGGCGCGGTGGACATCTTCATCGCGGGCGTAGGCACCGGCGGCACCATCACCGGCGTCTCGCGCTACATCAAACAGCAGAAGGGCAAGGCCATCACCTCAATTGCCGTCGAGCCGAGCCACAGTCCGGTGCTAACCCAGACGCGCGCCGGAGAGCCGATCAAGCCAGGGCCGCACAAGATCCAGGGCATTGGTGCAGGCTTTGTTCCCGACGTGCTCGATCTGTCGGTGGTGGATGAAGTGGAGCAGGTCACAAACGATGAAGCCATAACCTTTGCCCGACGCCTGGCGCGGGAAGAAGGAATCCTGGCTGGGATCTCGTGCGGGGCCGCAGTCGCGGTGGCAGCTCGGGTTGCCCATCGCCCCGAAAACGCCGGCAAGACCCTGGTCGTCATCCTCCCCGACTCCGGTGAGCGCTACCTCAGCTCGATTCTGTTTGAGGGACTCTTCGACGAGCGCGGCCTGGCAAAATGAGGTATCTTGGACTCCTCTTATTGGAGTCCTCAGGTGATTCTGTTACTCGCTGCGCTTCTGCCGGTACATATCCAGCTCTCCACGCGCCTTCACCCCAATGTCATCTAGCTTCTTGCGCCAGATCTTCTTATAGGGACGCAGCGTCTCGACGATGGTCTGGGCAATCGCGAAATTCCGGAACCACTTCTGATTGGCCGGAACGATGTGCCACGGCGCCCGCCCCGTCGCGGTCTTGCGCAGCGCATCTTCATATGCGTCTTTGTAGTCCTTCCACTTCTCGCGCGTCTGCCAGTCGCCGACATTGAGCTTCCACGCCGTCCGTTCGTCCTGCTCGCGCTCGAGGAGCCGCTTCTTCTGTTCGTCTTTGCTGATGTGCAAAAAGAACTTGAGGACGATGGTGTTGTGCTCGACCAGCAGCTCCTCAAAGTCGCGGATGTGACCGAAGCGCTCCCGCCAAATCGACTCTGGACAGAGATTCTCCACCCGCACCACCAGCACGTCTTCATAGTGCGAGCGATTGAACAGAGTCCATTCGCCCCGTCGCGGAGTGTGCTTGTGAATGCGCCACAGGAAGTCGTGCTCCTGTTCCTCCTTCGTCGGCACCCCGAACGACACGATACTGATTCCGCGCGGATTGAGCCATCCCGCCACGTTCTTGATCGCGCCGTCCTTGCCGGAGGTATCGAGTCCCTGCAGGACAATCAGCACCGCGTGAGTCCGAGCCCCCCACAGGAGATCTTGCAGCTCGAACAACTCGGAACCGAGCGTCGCCAGCTTCGCCTCCGCCGCTTCACGGCTCAGGTCTTTGTGGGCATCCGTTGAGATGCTGTCGAGGTCAACCTTGCTATCGGTCTTGTCAAATGTCGTAACGTACATGAACAGAACTCCCTTACGGCCCCCCACTGACTCCGCCAAGAGTCAGCCCCGAAAAGGAGAATCAAGTCGAGTGCAGGAAAGCAGAGGGGGGAGGCTACTTACCTTTTTTGCCTTCGGCAGGTGGAATCAGACCATCGGGAACCGGCACATCAACGCTGCTTGCGTTGGCACTCGGCTTGACCTGCGTCGGTGCGCCACCACCACCACCGCCAGCCGGCTTGCCGCCACCCTTGGCATCGCCACCAGGAGCTGGACCCGAGATCGGGATGCCTGGACCATCCACGCTCGGAATGACTGCGGACGCGCCCGACGGTAGACCGCTCAAGTTGATGTCGACCCGAATCGCTGGGCCGTCCTTCTTCTTATCCGGTGGCTTGCTCTCCCAGTTCAGACCGAGTCCGGCGATCACCGTGTGGCTCGGGCTGCCGGCGGTCAGGCCAATTCCGTAGGCGACCGAAAAGTAGGTGCCGTTCGACTTCGAGCGACGCAGACCGATGTCCCAGAACAGGGGCGCGCGCGTCTCCTCGGTGCTGCCGAGCGCAAACGAGCCAACCAGCTCGGTGTTCAGATACAGTCCGTTGTCCGTCGAAACTGCCATCGAGGCCCCGACGCCATAGAGCAGGTGATTGCCCAGTCCGAGCGCCAGCTTGGTACATGGCGCCGCATTGGGGTCCATCGTCGTGCCCGTTCCCGGCGTATCGAGGGTTCCGAGTGGATTGAGCAGCATCGCCGGCTGACTGGCCGTCCCATCCGCACAAGGAATGGTGGAGCCAGCAATCACGGCCCCGACGTTGGCCGCAATGTGCAGTCGCCTCGACAGCAGCCTCGGGGAATCGATGATCAGGCGTGGATAACCACTGACCTGACCCGCGCCGAATCCCGAGTCAATCTGCGCCGTCTGGAAGCCAACACCGACGGACAGCGCGAGCTGAATCGGTGACTTTTCCGGCAGGTGCAGGTTGATCTTCCCGATGAGCCGCAGGTCGCCGATCGCGCTCCGGCTCAGGTTAAAGCCCGACGAGTCCTGGTACAGCACGAACGGCATCGCCAGGCCCAGCTCGACCCAGCTTGCGATCGAGACCATCGCCGCCACATGCAGCGTAAAGCGGTTTTCGATCTTGGCGTACTTGGTTAGCTCTTCGTCGGTGATACCGAGCGGATTGCGGCCATAGACGCCGGTCGTGCGGATCTGGAAGCCGAAGTCGCTAACCGGACTGTGCTCGACAAAAAAGCCATCCCGCCAGCCGTTCCCTGGAAAGAGCGGCATCGCCCGCCGAGCATCGAAGGTCGGGGAAGGAGTGGTAGAGGTCTGGGCCTGCGCTGTGGCTGGACCCAACAGGGCCAGGGCACAGGCGGCACTCGCAATCAGGTCAAATCGTACTCGGGTACTCGACGATGCCATGGAGCATCTGCCTCCGCTTCTTATAGAAAGTAAAGGCATTTACGTAGATCGGTCAATAACTACAAAACCTCGGCCCGCAGTTCTTTTTGACCGCCCCTCGCGGACTCGATCATTGTCCTCGCTCAATGCTGGTTCAGCCAGCCCGTCAGGTCGGTCAGAACCTGCTCGCGCTCCACTTCATTAAAAATTTCGTGGAACAGGCCGGGATATACCTTCAGCTCTTTGTCGGTCTGCGGGTCCGTGCCACCGAGCCGCGCGAAGATCTCGTGCGCCGCCTGCGAGTCCACCAGCTTGTCGTCGCCCGCCTGGAGCAGCAGCATCGGCACCGCCAGCCTCGAGGCCCGCTGACGCACATCCACATGAGTGGCCAGGATCTCGGTGAACCAGCGCGCCGTTGCGATGTGAAAGATCAGCGGATCTTCCGCGTACGCCTTGTTCGACGCTGCATCGTGCGACAGGATCGAGCTATCAATCTGGTTCGGCAGCTGCAACCGAGGGTGAACCAGCGAAGCCGCCATCCCCAGCGCGCGCTTCCAGCCCGGCACCTTGATCTTGATGCCGAAGAACGGCGACGTGATGGCGATCGCCCGCACCGCCTTGGGATGGGAAAGCGCGTACTCGAAGCAGACCAGGCCGCCCATGCTGTGACCGACGAGTATCGGTGGCCGAGCCTCGCCCGATGACTCAGGGAAGAAGCGCTGCGCCTCGGCAATAAACGCCGTCACATCATCGACATAGTCGCCAAAGCGCTCAATGTAGCCTCGATCTCCGCCCGACTCTCCGTGTCCACGCAGATCCCCAGCAAGGACGTGATAACCCTGCTCGTTGAGATGCGCAGCGACGTGTCCGTACCGACGCCGATGCTCCGCAAAGCCGTGGAGGAGAACCACCACGCCGCGTGACTTTGCCCCTTCGGCCAGCGGATAGCCATCGACGCGAAGGGAGGTACCGTCTGCTGACTGCAAACTGCGGGTAAACATGTGTCTCTTATGACTACCTCAAAACCGAGCCTGCTTGTTGACAAAACCGGTCAGCCCGTGCCACACAGCGACCATGATTGGCCCGGGCGAGCGAGGCTGAAAAAGGTGTCCTGTGCGCAGTCAGGCAAGCAAAGACCGACGGAAGGCAGCATCGACCGAGCAGGCGGAAGCAGCAGTTCATGCGCTGCCGACGAGCACTCCTAGTGTCGACGAGGAGCCAGACCCAAAACCGCCCCAGCCTCCAGCCCCAGCCAAAGATCGCGACCACAGCCGTCGGGGCACTGACGAAGGGAGCCCGTCCTCGAAAAACAGCCGGCCTCCGTCAGTCCCGCCCGAGCCAACGCCGCCCGAGCAGCCCCAGTTTGGGGTCACGCTGCGCCGCGCCCGTGAGCGGAAAGGCATGAGCATCCATGATCTGGCGGCGCTGACCCGTATCTCGGCGCGCTGGATTGCCGCCCTCGAACAAGAGCGCTTCGATCAGCTGCCAGCGACGGTGTTCGTGGTCGGTTATGTTCGCAACTTGGCGCGGGCACTCGGCGTCGAACCGAACGATCTGCTGACTCGTTATCGCACCCAGCGACAGTCCCAGGACGCCGCGCTGCTCACCGCCGCGAGCGGAGGTGACCGATTCGAGACGGCGATGCGCCAGCGCAAGTACCTGGTGATTACCTTGCTGGCCGTCGCAGTGGGGCTGATCGCGCTGCTTGCGATTTTCCTACAGCGTCGACCGGCGGGATGACCACTCGCCCGGTAGCTTGCCGCCAGCCGCCAATTTTGCGGAGTCGGGCCCATCGTTTGACCAAGTGGGCGACCTCGCCCAATACTTGCTGTTGCTTGCCGCTCTGCGCCGCCACTTGCGGATGAGAATGTTGAAGATGAACCTGCTCGATCCTGTGCTCGCTACCTTGCCTCGGCTGACCGATATCGGCCTGCTGGCGAACCCTCAGACCGCCGAGGTGCTGCCGACAGCCAACGCCCTGGGCGCACTGGCTGTGGTCGAAACGGCCGGTCCGGGAGGCGTGTCGCTCGCGCTGGTTGTCATCAACGTCCTGGCGCTCGTCGCCTGTGTGACCGTCCACGAGTTCGGTCACGCCTATGTGGCGGACCGACTCGGCGATCCGCTTCCCCGTGAACAAGGCCGCGTCACCCTCAATCCGCTCGCTCATATCGACTGGCTGGGAACGGTCATCTTCCCGGCGCTGATGGCGATGGGCGCTGGCATCCCGCTGGCCTGGGGCAAGCCCGTTGAGTGGACCGGCAACCCTCGCTATCTCACCAAGCGCTACTCGATGCGCACGATCCGGCTGATGGTCTCGACGGCAGGACCGGCGATGAACCTGCTTCTGGCGTTGGTGATGTCGGTGCTGCTGGTCGCCGCGCTCAAGCTCAACAGCCGTGGTCTGGCGTCGGTCAGTCAGCACCTGTTGCTGATGAACCTGTCGCTGATGTTCTTCAACCTGCTGCCCATCCCACCGCTCGACGGGCGTTCATTTCTGGAGTTTTTGCCCGAGCCGCTCGCGCCGATCCGCGACTTTCTGCTCCGCTACGGTGGCTTTGTGTTCCTGGCGCTGGTGTTGCTCGGCACCGGCAGTGGTGTGAGTCCGCTGGGCTGGCTGATGGCGCCGTTTCAGTGGCTGATGGGCAAGTACCTCTACCTCTTGATTCTCCTCGGCAGCTAGCCACTCGCAGCTGCTCGCAAATTCCGACGCGCCGGCGGCGGCAAGCCGTGGCCGATTGTCCACACACGCACACACAGCCACCGACGGAAAATTGGGTTGCCAATGCCGCTAAAGGCATGCGATCTTTGAAGGCTAAGATCTGCCTTGTAGCTGCAAGCCATGCCAGAGCCACCCAACTATACGATTACGCCGCAGTGGAGCCCCCCCAAGTCCTTCGAGGAGTTCCGACTGCTCTGGCCGCTCAGCCGTGGAGGCATGGGCGAAGTGTATCTGGGGCATGACACGCTGCTGGACCGACCCGTCGCGGTGAAGTTCATCTCGACGCCGGTGAACAGTCCCATGCTTCGTGAGCAGTTCATGAACGAAGCGCGGGCGGCGGCGCGGCTCCAGCATCCCAACGTCGTCACCATCTATCGCGTCGGCGAGGTGGATGATCACCCGGTCATCATCTCGGAGTTTGTGCGTGGTCAGAACCTCGACGCGCTGCCGAAGCCGGTGCCGTGGAGCCGAGCGGTCGAAATTGGGCTGGGGTTGGCCCGCGGCCTGGCGGCAGCTCACCGTCGGGGCGTACTACACCGCGACATCAAGCCGGGCAACGTCATCATTTCCAACGATGGGGAAGTGAAGCTCCTCGACTTTGGACTCGCCGAGTTCTTCGATGCCGACGGGCAAGGCGCCGATCCCGAAGACCTGATGTGGAGCCAGGCCGCCGAGATGGCGTCGGTGTCCGGGCAGTACGCAACCGTCAATATGGCAGTCGAAGATGCGGCACGGCTGCTCGCCATCGATCCGCCCGCGGCCCCAGGCGCCGCCGCCAACCCAGACGACAAAGAGTTTGTGGTCGTCGTAAACCGCAAAGTCGTCGATCCATCTTCCTCGACCCCGGAACAGAGAGCCGTCAAGCCGAGCACTCCGCATGCGGGCTCAGGTCCCGTGAGTGTTCGGGGTCAGTTCGGGGCGCCGCAGCGCTTTCAGACGATTCCGCCGAGTGAGGGTCAGTCCGGCCCGCGCAGCAAGGTGAATCCCTCAGCCTCGACGCCAGAAGCGAAAGATGAGCCGCGGCTGGCGCTGCCCATTGACCTCTCGGCCTATCAGCCAACGCCGCGACCGTCGGGAGGCAAGCACCAGTCGCGTATCGCCGGAACTCCGCTCTATATGGCGCCCGAGATCTGGCGCGGCGAGCCGGTGACCCGCGAGACCGACATCTACGCCATGGGTGCGCTGCTGTACGAGCTGTGCGCCGGAGCCCCACCGCATATCGAAGTGCCACTGACGGAGCTGCCGCGCATTGCCTCGGAGCAAGACGCACCGCCGCTGCTTCGGGTTGCACCAACGGTAGATCCACGCTTTGCCGAGATTGTGGATCGATGTCTCAAGCGCGACTCGACCAAGCGCTTTGCCTCCGGCGACGATCTGCGCGAGGCGCTCGAAGCCCTTCGGCCCCGCGACGGTAAGATTGCAGCCCCCGAGGGTAATCCGTACCGCGGCCTGCTCGCCTTCGAGGCCGAGCATCGCTCCCTGTTCTTCGGACGCACCAACGAAATCGGCACCATCATCGACCGGCTGCGCACCGAGGCGTTTGTGCTCGTCGCTGCCGATTCGGGTGTTGGCAAGTCGTCGCTGTGTCGCGCTGGTGTGCTGCCGCTGGTCACCGACGGAGCCCTCGGCAATGGCCGCACTTGGTCGGTCATGCTGATGGTGCCGGGTCGCAACCCGCTGCTGACGCTGTGCGAGCTGCTGGCGCCGATCATGGCGACGCCGGCGGACAAGCTGATGGAGAAGCTGCGCAACGAGCCGACCAGCTTGGCGTGGGAGCTGCGCAAGAGGCTCGGCGACAAGACCGGCGTGCTCATCTTCATCGATCAGCTCGAGGAGCTGGTGACATTGGCCGACCAGCGCGAAGTCGAGACGCTGGGAGCGGCGCTGGGCCGCATCTGTGCCCGCACGCCGGGCATTCGGATGCTGGCGACGGTACGCAGCGACTTCCTGGCGCGGGTGGCGACGGTGCCGAGTCTCGGTGATGAGCTGGCGCGCGCGCTGTACATCCTGCGTCCGATGTCGGGTGACAAGATTCGTGAGGCGGTCGTCGGTCCCGCGCATGCCAAGGGTGTGCGCTTCGAGACCGCAGCGATGGTCGATCAGCTGACCGAGAGCACCGCCAAGACCGACAGCGGCCTACCGCTTCTACAGTTTGCCCTGACCGAGCTATGGGAAGCCCGCAGGGGCGACGTCATCACCGAAGAGTCACTGAAGAACATCGGCGGCGTCACTGGAGCACTGGCCCGACATGCCGATCAGGTGCTGATGAGCCTGCCTGCCGACCAGCGGATGGCGGCGCGGCGCATCCTGATGATGCTCGTTACCCTCGAAGGAACGCGCGCACGACGGACGCAGGATGAGATCCTGATCAACCCGCCCGCCCATTCAGCCGCCGAGGCTCTGGTCAAAGGCCGTCTCATCGTCGCGCGCGACACCGGCGAAGCGCTCGCGTACGAAGTCGCGCACGAAGCACTCATCCGAGGCTGGGACACGCTCAAGCACTGGCTTGAAGAGGCCGCGGAGAGCAGGCAGGTCAAAGGCCGTCTGGAGCAAGCCGCCGGCGAGTGGCACCGTCTCGGAAAAACCCGCGAAGCGCTGTGGAGTGAGCGGCAGCTCGCCGAGCTGACCCTCATCGAAGACAACGAAGTCACCACCAAAGAGCAGGCCTTCATCAGCGCCAGCCGCAGCGCCGCCCAGCGCAGTCGCACGGTCAAGCGCGCCCTCGTCATCACCGTCCCCGTGCTGCTCACGCTGATCTGGGCTGGCATCAGATTAGAGAGCGCTCGCAACCAGCGCCACAAGGTCGACGGATATCTCAATCGCGGTCAAGCGTTCTTCACAGAAGCCAAAAAGAAAGCCGTCGAAGCCGCCACCCTCCGCCAACAGTCTTATGCCGCTTTCGACGGTCTGGATAAGGACAAAGGGGAAGCGTTCTGGGCCAGCGCTCTAGAGGCCGGCAGCGACGCTAGTGGCTTGTACGCAAAAGCCGAATACGCCTTCGCATCGGGACTGTCACTCGATTCAAGCCGAAGCGATGTCCGCGATGGTCTCAGCGATGTGCTCTACGATATGGCTCTGCTATATGAAGCAACCTTTAAGAAGCAACAACTCACTGAGGTTGTCGAACGCCTGCATCTCTACGACGAGCAAGGCGCGAGAGTCGCAAAACTAGCGGCACCGGCCACCGTTGAGATTGCTGTCGAGCCCGCCGGGGCCGAAATCGAATTAGCCAAATATGTGCCCGACAAGAAGGATCGTTATCAGGTTATAAACCGTCACAGAATTGGTCAATCCCCCATCAAGAGTATCGAGCTAACACCCGCGTCCTATATTCTAATATTCAAAGCCGCAGGTCATTCCGACACAAGATATCCAATTGTCGCAAAACACGGCGAACACATTAAAATACAATTTCAATTACCAAAATCTGACCGGGTTCCGCCTGGTTACATCTATATCCCTCCGGGACGCTTTCTGTTTGGATCTGGCGCCGACGAGATGGTACGAGCCGGCCTGCTGACCACCATCCCGATTCATGAAGTAAAAACCGGCGGATATCTTATTAGCCGCACGGAAGTAACCTTCGCCCAGGTGCTAGACTTTTTGGCCTCGCTTTCCCCGGAAGAACGAGCAAAGATGCCGCTCCTTTCCAAGGACAACCATCCTGTTCTGCTAAAAGAGGGACCGAAGCAAGCTTGGTCTCTGCGAATGCAGCACGGAAACATTTCGACAGAGAGCAGCGCAGACGACGAGTGGCTGTATAAGCACCGCAAGATTCGAGCCTCGCATCGCTGGACGGATCTACCACTCTCTGGCATGAACGTGGCTGAGCAGGAGCGCTTCCTGGAATGGCTCTCTAAGAGTGGCCGACTGCCTGGGGCACGCTTCTGCACAGAGCATGAGTGGGAGCGTGGCGGAAGAGGCGCGGACGACCGCGAGTTTCCTCATGGCAATCGACTGGAGCCAGCCGAAGCCAACTTTGATGAGACATATGGACAGGACGGCAAACAGGCAGGTCCTGACTCCGTGGGTTCATATCCAGCCAGCGAGAGCCCGTTCGCGCTGCTAGATATGTCTGGCAATGTCCATGAGTGGGTACGGTCTTCTGTAAGTAAGGATGGCTTTGTAATTCGAAGTGGGTCGAGCTACAATCCTAAATTCACAGCAAACCTAACTAATAGAGGAGTAATTGATACCAGTTACCGAGATCAATATATTGGACTTAGAATTTGCCTTTCCTACGAGAGCAACTAAGCCGGCCACAGTAGACACTGGCTCTCAATTTTCATACATCATAAGACATCATCAAAGGCCAAGCAGATTTCGACCAGAACCGTTCTGCTTTCTGGTTGACTTGTGATCTCGGTCACGGTGAATCAGACCCCAAGTGTGATCTAAGTCACAAATCACACTTCCCTCAGACAAGGTTGAGAAAATTACCTATCAATGAGGGGCTCCCGCCCGCGCAAACCTCAACAATTGCGCCAAGTAAAAAAAAACTACACCAGAACCTCTTGTCTCGCCCAGGCACATCCAACATCGTAACAACATAAACAGCAAGTCTTCGGGCCTTGTTCACCAAAAACGGACTCGCGGGTGACTAGTGGGTCCAGAGACGGGAGGGTGCCATGTGGTTACGAAAAAGTGCAAGTATTTGGGCGCTGGCCATTGGATGTCTGACTGGGTGTCCAACTCCCCAAGCACAGGACAATGCTGCGGACTACCGCTGGCAGGCACAGCGAAGTGGCAATGGTTTGGCGATTCAAGGCACGTTCTATCAAGGCACGTTCTATCAGGGGACGTTCCTCCAGGGCACGGCCACCCAGGGGACAGCGCTCCAGGGCATCGGCACTCAGGGCACGTACTATCAGGGCACCGGCACTCAGGGCACCGGCACTCAGGGCACGGGCACTCAGGGCACGGGTACTCAGGGCACGGGTACTCAGGGCACCGGTACTCAGGGCACGGGTACTCAGGGCACCGGCACTCAGGGCACCGGCACTCAGGGCACCGGCACCCAGGGCACCGGCACCCAGGGCACCGGCACTCAGGGCACCGGCATCCAAGGCTCTGGGATCAGTGCTACGGGCGTCGAAGGGCTTTCGCTCCTGAGCGTCACCTATACTGGTGGAGGACTGACCAACGCCACAGTCACCGGCCTATTCCTACAGTCCAGTGAGCTGTTTGCGGTTGCCAATGGACAAACGCTGCGCGGCTCTTCCTTGGCTGGCCTCGAGTTCCACTATAGCTATCAGGCTGCTGGCGCTGCTACTGCGGTCCCGTTCACCATTAAGATTGATAGCGCGGGTCTTGATCCAACGGCCCACATGCCAGCAGGCCAGGCCAACGACATTTGGATGTATAACCTCCTAGCTCGCCAAGACAATGTTACGCCTGCGCCGGCTTGGCAGCCTGCTTGCTACACAGAACAGGGAGTAGCGGATCAGGCTCTCATGCTGTCGAATCGTTGGGACTTGAAGACCGGCAATCGGTTAGATCAGCCAAATTTTATCACATTTGCCTGTCGTGACTACTCATTAGGCAAATGTGCTCGAATGGGATATCGACCATGGGCAAAGGGGCAAAGCTGTACTGGTGCAGTACCCCGGAGGACTTGCACTGACCTCGCGCTAGTGGATCACCATCAGTCATGTGTACGTATGATGCGTGCCGACTATTGCGGTAATGGGAAGAGCTACACCGTCAATGGCACCACGATTGATATCTATGACTATCTGAACCCGCCGATCCAGGTACCGGAGACCAGCTGGGACATCGAAGCGCGATGGGTCACGACGGGGGCGATCTGCATCAACGAGCCTCGTCACCCCGAGCTGCTCGGCAAATGGAAGCGACCCGACTGCAACGGCGACGGCAAGCCGGATGCCTTCCCGGCGTGTGGTGTCGACGGCAGGAATAGCGGCAAGGGTCTGGTGGTCGATCGGTTCGACGACGACCAGAGCGGCTGCGGGAAGTAGCACCGCCGGAGTCCTCGACTGGGGACTCTCTATAGGCGGACCTTACTGGCCGACCTTCCTGACGCTGACGAGGCCCGAGAGCTGGGCCGTCGGCCACATCCGAAATCCTTCTACGACTCGACGAGCGACGGTGACGTTGTCGGGGTGCCACAGCGGCACCATCGGCACCTCGGCAGCGAGGACGTCTTGCACCTGGGCGTAGATCTCGCGGCGCTTGTCGCGATCTACTTCGCTGTTGCCACGGTCGAGAAGCTCGTCGAGCGCCGGGTTGCGATAGCGCATCCGGTTCAGACCCGCGTCGAGATTTTTGGCACTCGGGATGTACGACGAGTGGAAGAAGTTGCGAAACAGACTCGGCTCAGCAATCTCCGCCGACGACAGCGTGTAGAGCTGGAAGTTGCCCTTCTTCACATCGGACAGAAACAAGTGAAACTCTAGCGGCCTGATCTCAACGGCAATGCCAATCTCGGCCAGCTGCGCGGCAATCACCCGTGCGATCGCCACCGGCAGCGCGTCCGTCGAGGTCTTGTAGAGCAGCTGGAGCCGCGGCTGGCCACCGGGACCGTCTGGATCGGGAAAACCGGCTGCGTCGAGAAGTCGCTTGGCCTCGTCGGGGTTATAAGCGAGGCTGCTCGTCGGCGCGTGAAACGCCCAGTGAAACGGGGGCAGCAGACTGCTCGCCAGCGTCGCCTTGCCGCGCAGCTTGGTGCGGATGATCCGCTCGCGGTCGATAGCAAGGGCGAGCGCCCGTCGAACCCGCGGATCACGAAGCCGGACATCCTCGGTATTCATCCCCAGGTAGAGCAGCAGCGCCGACGGTGCAGTAGTGAGCTGAAGCCGATCCTTCCAGCGCTCAACGGAATCAAAGAGCAGCGGCGAGACCGTATTCTGGGTCAAGTCAGCAGAACCACCGACGAGCGACAACAGCCGGGAGTTGGCGTCGCGCACGACCCTGACCGTCAGATGTTCCAGCTGCGGCATGCCCGCGAAGTAGTGCCGGTTGCGCACGAAGCGAGTCACTTCGCCGACCTCACCATCGAGGACAAATGGCCCCGCCCCAATCGGAGACGAGTGTCCGGGCTCGGCGGTGCCCTGGCGCATGATCCCAAAGTCGAGATCGGTCAGGTACGACGCGGGCGGCTTGCTATAGGAAATCCGCAGCGTTCGGGCTGACAGCACCTCGATCGGGCGACGCAGGCCCGTCTCGGCAAAGCGTCGTCGCATGGAAGGACTGCCGGTCTTTTCGTCGCTGAGCCGCTCGATGGTGTAGCGAACATCTTCGGCAGTCACAGGCTGTCCATCGGAAAATTTGGCATCGCGCAGCGTCACTTCGACGGTCAGGCCCTGCTCGAAACTCGTCGAAGTGACGGATACCTTCTCCGCCAGCTCGAGCTTGGGCCGCAGCGCATCGTCGTCTACCGAGACCATTCGCGCATACGCCAGATAGGCCAGCTTGTAGTCGTACGAAGTCGTCGCGTAGCGCGGATCGATGTTGCGGGGAGGCTGCTCAATCAGCACCACCAGCTCGTTGGCAGGAATCCGCTGCCGACGACAGCCCGTCGCGGAGATCAGCAATAGGACCGCCAGCACCCAGCCCATCGTGGCAAAAAGCCGCCACATCCGGCGCGATTTGGTAGGCTGCCTGTATGTATTGGGTCCCTCTTCGCCGTCTGGATGACGGAAAGCGGAACGGATGGCGCGCTTCCTCTCGATGGACGCTGGGCACGGGGCTGCTGATTGGGCTTTTCTCTGCCCATGTAGCAGCGGCGTCACCCCAGCGTGTGGGCGACGGTCAACCAGCAAGGGCCTCGGGGCTTGGGCACGCATCAGCAACCGGATCGGACCGTCACGCTACAGCAGCCTCGCTTGCCGGGCCAGTTTTCGCACAGGCGACGCCCGCCGCAAATCAACCGGCTGTAGCGCCCGCTGCACCACCAGCGGCGACGGCTCCGACGGCAACCTCTGCGACAGTGAATGGCTCGACGCCAAATGGCACAACGAATCCGGCGGAGCCAGAGAAGCCGAATGGGGGGCCAGCCCTGCCGCCGCTGACCATGCCCCCCTTGGACCTCGCGCTGCGTAAGAAGTGGCTGGAGCAGCGAGTCGACCAACTGTTGGGCTTGCTGTTACCGGGACGGAATCGGATTGGCATCGCCGTGCTCGACCTCGACAGCGGGCAGCTTCTTTATGGCAAAAACGCCGACTCGCCGATCAACATCGCCTCGAATGTGAAGCTGTTCACGACGGCAGCGGCGCTGACTTTGCTGGGGCCGGAGTATCGCTTCAAGACGGTGCTGTACGGCGATCGCGACAAAACGGACAAGCCGGGCGAGTGGAAGAACATCTACCTGCGAGGCTTCGGCGATCCCTGGTTGTCGACGGAAGACCTGTGGAAGCTGACCAATGAACTGACGGTGCGCGGCGTCAAGAAGGTCAAAGGCGACGTCATCATTGATGACAGCTTTTTCGACGAGCAGCGCGTCGGCCCGGCCTTTGAGCAGAAGAACCAAGACTCGGCATATCGAGCGCCACAGGGGGCGGTTTCGCTGAACAGCAACGCCATCACGGTGCGAGTGCTGCCCGCACTTTTGGAAGGACAGTCGGCGCGCGTGATCCTCGATCCAGCGTCGGCGTACATTGCGCTCACCAACGAGGCGAGGACCGTCGGCAATGGCCGCACCAGCCTGATCGTCGAGGCCAGCGAGGAAAAAGATGCGGTGCCAGGGCGCGAACGAACCGTTGTGCGAGTGCGAGGCACGATTCGGGCCAGTGAGACCTCGGGCATGGACTTTCACAAGCGGGTCGCCCATCCCGATCTCTATGCGGGACACACGCTGGTCGATCTGCTGACCAAGCGCGGCATTCAGGTGGTTGGTAAGGTCAGTCGAGGAACGGCTCCACCGACGGCGCTTCCACTGGATACGCACTACTCACAGCCACTCGGCGTGCTCGTGCGAGACATCAATAAGCGCTCCAATAACTTCACGGCGGAGCAAGTCCTCAAGAGCTTGGGCGCCGACTCGTCGGGTAAGCCGGGCTCGTGGCAGAAGGGCTTGCAGGCGGTGAGCCGCTACCTCGAGACGCTGGGAATCTTGCCGGGCAAGTACCAGATGATGAACGGCTCGGGGTTGTTCGATAGCAACCGCTTCTCGGCGGTCCAGGTCGTGACGCTGTTGCGAGCGGCGTATCGGGACTTTCGGATTGCGGCGGACTTTGTGGCGTCGCTGGCGGTGGCTGGAGCTGATGGAACGATTGCGCATCGCCTCGGAGGCACCCCGGCAGACCGTTATGTCCGAGCCAAGACGGGCACCTTGAACGGCATCTCGTGTCTGTCGGGCTATGCAGGAACACCTCTTTCGGCGCAGCAGCCGATTCGCCCGCCGCTCGCGTTTTCGATCTTGGTAAACGACGTCGATGAGGCTGGCGGCACGGGACTCGCGAAACGACTCCAGGATGCCATCGTCGAGGCGCTGGTTGCTTTCCACAGCACTCCGACGAACGCCGTTAAGTAGTCGCAAAAAGCAGTAGCGTAGTCGACAGCTTGGGTTTAGAACGCGAGGGCATGTCTGTGCTCGACCGTCTGCTGCGGAGACCTCGGACGCTGCTCGTCGTGACGCTGCTGCTCTCGCTGCTCGTCTCACCACTTCTGCGGCGCCTGAACCTGAACGGCGACCTGCTCGATCTGCTCCCTCGCTCGTCGAAAGCAGCGCAGGCGTTCGCCGAATACAGCAAGCACATGGTGGCCAGCCAAGAGCTGGTCGTCCTCGTGACTTGTTCCGATTCAAACACGCTGATCGACTTCGCCGAGCGCTACTCGCAAGAGCTGACCAAGCTGCCCGACGTCGCACAGGTGACCCATCGCATCTCGGGCCAGTCGCTGCGCTATCTGCGCGACCATCTGCTGCTGCTGCTCGACGATAACGACATCGCCGAGCTGGGACGAAGGCTGGAGCCGGCGGCGCTCGACAGACGGGCGGCGGAGCTGCGAGGACTGCTCTCGGCGCCCGGTGGATCGGCGATGGCGCCGATCCTGACCGCCGATCCGCTCGATCTGGTGTCGCTCGTGACGCGACGGATGGGCGCCGGTCTCAAGGTCGATGCCAGCTCGGGGTATCTTCGCACTGCCGACGGCAAAGCCCTGCTTATCAAGGTGCGGCCCCGCTTTACGCCGCTCGAGTGGGCGCGCGATGAGAAACTCGTTGCCGACGCCCGTGCCCTGGCGCACACGCTAGGAGCCGACGTCTCCGAGTCCAGCTTCGAGAACGGCCAGCGTCCTAAGGTTGCCTTCACCGGCGCGTACGCGTTTCCGCCGTATTTCCGGATGTGGATTGAGAAGGACATGTCGCTCTCGACGGTGCTGTCGGTCGGTGCGGTGCTGGTCCTGTTTGCGATGTTCTTTCGCTCGCTGCGCATCCTGCCGTGGGTGCTGTTGCCACTTTTGCTGGCTGGCGTGTGGACGGCCACTGTGGCGGCGTTCTTGTTTGGGCGAATTAGCGGGGTGTCGCTCGCCTTCGCGACGATCTTGATTGCCATTGGCATTGACCTGCCGATCCAGCTCTATTCGCGACTCCGAGAGGAGCTTGCAGCGGCTGAAGCCAACGGACGCACGACTGCGGAGGCTGTCCGCCATGCCACAGTGACGATGGCTGGCGCGTCAGTGGTTGCAACACTGGGCCCGGCTGCGGTGTTCTTTTCCTGCGGTCTGTCTGACTTTGGCGGACTCAATCAGCTGGGCGTGCTCGCGGGCGTCGGACTGCTGCTCAACTGCCTGGCGATGCTGACGGTGTTTCCGGCGCTCCTACTGACTGTGCCGGCGCGCTACTGGCATCGGCCACAGCGGAATCTCAGCCCTAGGCACTCGCTGGTTATTGGATTGGGAACTGCGATTGCCAAGCATCCGCGCCCGATTCTGCTGCTCGCATTGGCGCTGCTGCTGCTCGCCCTCCCGCAAGCCTCGCGGGTCCGGGTCGCGCACGACCTGCTCAGCATCGACCTCGGGGAGATGCCGCCCGCCCGAGCGCAGACCGAGATCTCGCGCCGATTCGGGGAACAGCAGCGCTTCCTGGTCACTCTCGTAGAGTCGAGCGATCCCGATGACGCGCTGTATCGCGCCGAGCACTGGCAGAAGGAAGCGGCCCGACTCACCGCCAACTCGCAGCTCGTTGGCTTTGAGGCGATTGGCACCCTGGCGCCCTCGCTGCGCACCCAGCAGCAGCGACGACTCAAGCTGGCCGAACTCCAGCTGCCGCAAGCCGCCAAGCGACTCGTCGACGCGCTGGAGCACGCGGGCTTCGACTCGGCGGCCTTTGCCGACTTCAACCACCTGCTTGGCCAAGATCCGCTCCAGCTGCCGTCCCTGCATCTGAAAGAACTGGCCGATAGCGAGCTGGGCTTTTTGGTGCGCAGTCACGTCTCGGACATCCCAGGACCGCAGGCTCGTCGAATGGTGGCCCTGTTTTTGTTCGCCCCGGCAGACCAGCGACTGACCGAAACCGTCGCCTATCTGCAACGCCAGGCCGATGGAGCACTCGGCGGCAAGATCACCGGAATGCCGCTCCTCGAGGCCCAGCTTCAGCACTTGCTCGAGCGCGATCTGCTGCGCATCACGGTGGCTTCGCTGCTGCTCGTAACGCTGCTGCTCGTCGTCTACTACCGGCGGCTTCGCCCATTGCTGGCGGTGCTGCTGCCACTATCGCTGGCTTGGGTGCTGTTCGGAGCGGCGCTGGTCTGGCTGGGGATTCCGCTGCACCTGTACAACCTGCTCTCGGTGCCACTGGTCATCGGCTACGGCATCGACGATCACATCTTCTTGGTTCACCGTTTTCAGACGGGCCGCGACATCGGGGTGGCCCTGGCCACGGCGGGCCGAGCCATTGTGCTGACCACGCTCTCGACGGTCGCGGGCTTTCTGGCGTTGCTCATCGCGCACTTTCCTGGGCTACGGCAGTTCGGCCTCAGTGGAGCGCTGGCTGTGGTGCTGTGCCTCGTGGCCGCATTGCTCGTCCTGCCGGCGCTGCTGACCCTGCTGTGGCCGGCGCAGCCGTCCGACTCGCCCACAACGTCAAGCTAACGACCCAAACTTTTTTTCCATAACACCGCGAAATCGCACAACTAGTGGTGCGCCATGCCGACAACGACCCACCATGTCGATGCGCGTTTGGTTATCGTGGCTAGGTGCGGCAGCGTGCTGTTTGGTTGTTTTTGGTCCTGGGTCTGCTCTGTGCTTCGGCGAGAGCAGCCGATCTGTCAGTGACCTTTGCGTCGGTCGGTCAAGGCGATGCGGCGCTGATCGTCTCACCGACGGGCAAGACCGTTCTTGTCGACGGGGGACCACCGGAGGGCAGCGAGCGACTTCTGCAAGTTCTCCAGAAGCGAAAAGTGAGCACGATCGATCTCATCATCTTGACCCATCCCCACCTCGATCACTTGGGTGGCCTGGCGCAGGTGCTGCGGACCCTGCCGGTGAGGATGTTTCTCGATGCTGGTTTCCCGAGCACCTCCCCCCCCTATACGGCGCTGCTACAGCTTCTCGGCGAGCGGGGGACTGTGGTCAAGAACGCGACGATCGGTCGCAGCATCGATCTGGGCGACGGAGCGACCTTGACGCTGCTCGGCCCCCCGAGTCCCTTCCTGGCCAACACCCGCTCCGATGTGAACGCCAACTCGGTGGTGGCTCGACTGCTGTGGCGAGGCCGTACCGCGCTGCTCACTGGGGACTCCGAGCCCGAGGCCGAGCGTGCGCTCCTCAACCGGAATGCCGCAGCCCTCGAGATCTTGCGCGCCGAGCTGCTCAAAGTGGCCCATCACGGAGGAAGACACTCCTCGACGGAGCCATTCCTACGGGCGGTCTCTCCGCAGATTGCGGTCATCTCCGTAGGGCCTGGCAACGACTACGGCCACCCGACCGCCGAAGCCATGGGACGAATCACGGCGTTAGGCGCGACGATTTATCGAACCGATCAGCAAGGCGACATCACGGTGCTCAGTCACGATGGACAGCCGTGGCAGGTCACCACGGCTGCGGCGCCAGCGGTCTTCAAGGCCCACCATGGCTCGCTCCCGCCGACCCCAGCGAATCCGCCGCCGCCGGTGCGAACGCAGAGCCCACCGACGCCCACGCCGACTCTGCCGAGCGAAGCGGGATTCGTGGCCAGCGTCAACTCGAAGGTCTTTCATCGCCCGAGCTGCCCGGCGGTGGCACGAATCTTTGCCGCCAACCGAATCACCTTTGCCAGTCGAGCCGCCGCCCTGCAGAGCGGTCGCCAACCGTCAGGAGACTGCAAGCCATGAGCAACGATCCCAAGCCATTCCCGGCTCACAAAGAGCAGCAGGCCTTCGTCGATGCAATCGAGTCGGGTGTGGTGACGCTGCTACTTCTGGACCAGACCGAGGAGTGGCACGGTTATCGCTTTCCGGCGACGCTGCTTCCCGAGGGAACGAAAGAAGGCTCGTGGCTCCGGCTGACCGTGACGCCGAGCACGGCTCCCCCGGCGGCCCAAAGCCAAGCACTCCGTCGCAAGCTGTCTGAGACGGATAACGGCGAAGACTTCTCGCTGTAGGCTACGGAGTCTCGGTACGCGGCGTCGAGCTGCTCGGTGACTGTTCGCCATCGGGCGTCCGCGGAGTCTGCGCGCTGGGCGCCTCACCACCCTGGCCTTCGTCGAGCACCGCCATCGCAATGACCAAGGCCCGCCGGACCCGATTGAATTGGTCCTCGTCAGAAACCAGCCGCTGATAGGCCCGCTGCACCTGCTGTTCGAGACTGGCCAACTCGGTGGTTAGCTCGCTCTCGCGCTGGGTGCGGCGCTGTAGCTCCGTCCGAACTTGCTCAAGCTCCGCCTTGGTTTCGTCGGAGCGTACGCGCAGACTGCCCAGACTCGACTCGGTGGCGGCATAGCGACTGCGCAGCTCACTCAGCTGTTGTTCCAGCGTCGCCACCTGCTTGCCCAGCACTTCCCGCTCACTCGCGAGCAGCAGCTGTAGCTGCTCATACTGCGCCTGCATCCGCGCCTTGGTGGCAGCCAGTTCCGTCGCAGCGGCCTGCTCAGTGTCGCGCAGCAGGCTCGCCTGTTGCGTCCGCAAGGCATCGAGCTTCTGGTTGTGCTCGGCCCCAAGCGACACCAGCTGCTCACCGTGGATCTGTCGCAGCCGGGCCAGCTCACTGCGCTGAGCCTGGGTCAGCTCGGTCACGGTCTGCTCCCGTCGCTGCTCCGCCGCATCTCGCTCCGCCACTGCCGTCGCCAGCTTTCGCGCCCAGACACTTGCTTGCAGTGCCAGCTGCTCTCGGTCTTGGCTGGCTTGCTGGTCGGCCTGACGCCGCGTCGCCTCAAGCTGCTCACGGATCGCGGCCACTGCGGCATCACGCTCCGTCGCCAGCTTCTGAAGTTTTTCGCCATGGGTCCGCTGCTCGTTATCGAGCGCCGACTCCGCCGTCGCAATCTGCTCGGCCAGCCGCTGTTGATACTGGGCTTCGAGCTTGGCCAACGCTTCTCGCTGCTGTTCTTCCGCAGCTCGCATCGCAGCCACTGCGCTGGCTCGTTCCGTCGCAAGCATCGATTCCAGATCGCTACGCAGACCCGCCAGGGTCGACTCACTCTCAACGCGCAGCTTGCTGACGATCGCCTCGTGCTCAGCTTCCCGACGCTCACGCTCCCCGGCCAGCGCTGCCAGCTGCTGCTCGTGCTGCGCGGTGAGTCGCTCCTTCTCCTCCGCAAACTCCGCCAGCAGGCGACCCGCCTCCCCTTCGAGTCGTTTGCGCAGACCAAGCATCTCCTCCTCGTAGCGAAGCTGTTTCTTCTGCGCGTCCTCCAGCCGCCCCTTGAGCCCTTTTTCCCGCTCGAGGAACTTCTCGCGATCGACCGCCAGTGCTTCGAGCTTCTCTTGGAACCCCAGCTGCTCGCGATCGAGAGTCAGCAGCCGCTCCTCCGCCTCGCGACGCTTGTGCTCTTGCTCGCGCGCCCTGTCACGGACATCAAGGATCTGACGTTCTTTGAGATCCGCCGCGTCGCGCAGGTCGAGTATCTCTTTGTCCTTCTTGTTGATGGTCTCACGCAGCTGGATGACCTCGCGATCGCGGAGCAGCGCCGCCGTCTGTCCCTTCTGCTGACGCGCCTCGTCCAGCTCAGCCCGCTCCTCGAAGAGCTGTTTTTGCTCACTCGCAAGCCGCTGTCGCTCTTCGCTCAGACGCTGCTGCGCATCCGCCAGACGCTGCTGATCGACTGTCAACGCCTCCCGCTCACTCGCGAGTCGACGCTGCTCGGCCAGCATGCTCTCTTTCTCCGACTCAGCGCCCGCCCGGTCGGCCTCCCGACTCGACTGCTCCGCCGCCATGCGGTCAAAACTCGCCAGCAGCTGATCCCGCTCCCGCGTCAGCTTGTCGCGCTCGTCTCTCCAGCGCGCCTCCGCCTCGCCGAGGATCACCGCGTCGCTGGCTCGTCCCTGAAACTCCGCTCGCTCAGCGGCGATCGCATTCTTTTCGACCAGCAGCTGATTGCGCTCCGCCACCAGACCATCTCGCTCGACGAGAATCTTGGCCTGCTCACGCTGAAACTCGCTGCGCTCATGCTGAAGCCGCTCCCGCTCACTGAACAGGAAGTCTCGCTCCGACGCGAGCTGGTCGCGCTGCTCATGCCAATAGGCCGCCTGCGCGAGCGCATCTTGGAGGCGCTTCTGCGACACGTCGAGTGCCTGCTGGAGCGACCGAGCATCGGTCTGCGGCGACTCCCCTGCCCCGTCGACAGCAATCAGTCGAGTCGGCCCGTCGGTGCCCACCTCACTCGCCGGAGTCATCGCCGGGGGACGATCCGCCATCGGCGCCGCCAGTCCCGGCAGTCGTTGCTCCTGCTGGCTGCTTGCCCGCGCCGGTGTGTGCCGCGAGGCCTTGGTCTCGGGACCACCCAGCGCCGCGAAGGCCGACTCAGTCTCTTCGTCGAAGTCGTCGTCGACGTCACCGAACGGCTGCGCGGTCGCCTGACCGCCGTTACCGACGATTTCCTCCTCGACAATCGCGTCGTCGACCGACAGCTCTTCAATCGAGGTCTCGTCGATCGGTTCCACTTCATCCGAAGTCCGGAGCCCAATCAGCGCGTTCACCCGCCCGAGCAGCTCGTCGATGCTGTACGGCTTGAGCAGGTAGTCTTCGGCGCGAGTACGCAGCTTCTTGTGCTCCTCGACGTCTCGCTCCGTCGCTTCCGCCGACGTGACGATCATCGGAATCGAGCCGTACTGCGCAGTCTTCTTGATGCGATTGCACAGCGCCCAGCCCAGCCGCTTGGGATCAATGCACAGCAGGATCAGCTCTGGAAACAGCTGCGGCCCCGATAGCAAGTCATTCCCATCGGCGAACAACTGGACCTTGAAGTGGTAGTTGGCGAGGACGGCGCGCAGCCGCTCACTCAGTACCGGATCGTTGTCGATGATGAGCACCAAGCGCTCGGCCCTGACCTTGCTCATGTTCTCCCCTTCGCTGACCCCGATTGGATCATCCATGCTTCCTATCACAGAGCGGCCCGCGCCGGACAGTCAAACGTACCGACGCAGCCAGCTCATGTGGAAAGTCAGTATGCTCACGTCTGTCGTCGAGTGAGCACTTGCTAACCCAGCATCGAAACCACGCACCACCAGCAACCCGTCAGCTATTTGCTGCTGCTGCGGTAGGGGTCAAAAGCGCTCTCGTTGCCTCGCTCTCGACGGAAATCGGTCAGCTCTTCGCTGGTGAACGCCTCGGGACTGCCTTCGGGAAGATAGGTGCGCACAAAGTCCTCGACCGCATCGCGACCGCGCTTGCCGAGCACATCTTCCTTCGAGTCCGAGCAGTCGGACCACTTCTCGAACAGCTCACGCCGACGGGCCGACGACGATCGTCCGCTATTCCAGATCGCCCGCAGCTCTCGGCCAAAGCCTGCCAAGGCCGAGTCCCGTCGCTCCTGAATTGACCGCTTGCGCAGATCGTTGCGCAGCTTGTCGGAGAACTCGAGGAAACGCCGCTTCTCCGCCGCATACGGATCTTGCTTGGCTCCGCGCATCGCGAGATCGGTCAGGTCAAACGAGAACGTGCCGCCCTTCTGAAAGCCGATCGGGAAGCGGTTCTCGAAGTCGATCGAGCCGTCCGACTTGATGTGGGCGATGAAGTTCTTGGTCTCGGACTTGTAGCCGCCGTCTTTGTCAGCGAGCAGCACGAAGTCCGGCTCCTTCTTCTCCTCAAGCCGCTCGTCCTTGAACAGACGGTCAGGACCTTTAGGAATCGGTGCATTGGCAGCCGGACCGCCCACCACGCCGTTCAGGCTCTTCGGAAACAGCACCAGCGGACCCTTCGACAGGCTGGGCGTACCCGTCTCCGTCGAGCTAGGTGGCTGAACCGGCACGACGATCGCCGAGCTTCCCGCGGACACGTTCTCGGGCCGCTGCACCGGCTGAAGTTCTTTGGGCAGCGGCGTCGGCGCTTCGGTCCGAGCGGCCAGCTGCGGTTTCTCCGGCACCGGCGGTGGCGTCTCGGGTTTGGCAGGAATCGGTGCCGGCGGCGCTGGCTTACGAATCACGACATCAACGGTGATGGGCCCCGTCTTGCGCGGACCGATCGGCAGCGGATGATGATAGGCGTAGACAGCCAGACCCACATGAAGTCCGACGGCAATGAGCACGGCACCGCTCATTCGCGCCCCAGCCGGATCTGGTAGACTGGTCCGCTTTCTCGAGGCAGCGGCGGGGAAATCGTTCTGTCTTCTGCTCATCGTACGCGCACTATCGCCAACTATTGCACAGCTTACGGAGCGACGCAGCTTTCATCCGCAGGCTCGAGTTTTTCGTCGGGTTGCCACCGCGACCGACGCGCACGATGGCGCGACGATGGAACGGACCAGTGAAACTGAAACGGAGGGAACCTGGAATAGGAGAGACAGCGACGGGTTCGACTACTTCTTCTTGCCGCACTTGATGGCGACTTCTTTGGCTTCCGTCGGAACGTACTCGAACTCAACCGGCTTACAACCTGGCGTGGCGACGGAGAAGTGGATCTTGGTGTCGCTCTTTTCGATCTCTTCCTCGAACGCAGCCTTGGTCCCCATCGAAGCACCGTCGCGCTTGAGGTTGATCGGCTTGTTGGCGACCACCTTGAGCTTAAACTTCGGCTTCTCCTTGGGCGGCTCAGTCACCGGCTTGGGCTTCGGCTTCTCAACGACCGGAGGCTGTTTGTCGAGATCCTTGTCACCACTCGCGAGCCAGCGGAAGACCAGCGCTCCAATCGGGGCCAGCAGGGCCAGCACGAACAAGATCATGAATAGGTTGCGACGACTGCTTTTCTGCTGAGCCGCGGCTCCCGACGACGAGACATGAGGCGCGGTCTGATCCGGCGCACGCTCCCCCGACTGTGACAGGCCCGGTGCTGAAGTCGGCCCCTGTCGACCATAGGGCGAGAGCATCGCAGAGGACTGCCCGAGCGCTGGAGTCTGCGACATCGACATCGGCCGCTGCGGGTCCATCATCTGCCCCGGTGGACCCATGTCTCCGCCGGGCTCGACGAGAACCGTCCGCTTGTCAGCCAGATCATCGTCCTGATCGAGGCTGATCATGCCGCCGCCGCGCTGTGGCGGACGCGATGCCGGTCCCTGCGTCTGACGTCCCGCGTTCCCCGCCGCCCGTCCAGCCGGCGGAGTGTTGGCCCGTCGGTAGTGACCCGAGGTAGCCGGCTGATCATTCAGCGTCATCGGCTCTTCGTCGACGTCCTCATCGGTGCGGTAGACTTGGCCGTTCTTGCGAATCTCGCGAACTTGAATCAGGACTTCGTTGGCATCGCTCGGTCGCTTGGCACGATCTCGCTCGAGCATGCGCGACAAGAGCGAGTCCATCTGCTCGCTGAAGTTCTTGTTCGGCGCAATATTCGACAGCTTCGGTGACTCTTTGCGGAGTCGCTGCGCAAGAACTTCCATGCCATCTTCGCCGGTAAATGGAGCACGTCCCGCCAGCATCTCAAAGAGCAGCAGCCCGAGCGCATAGACGTCACAGCGCGAGTCGATCGGCTGGATTCCCAGCGCTTGTTCGGGCGCCATATAGCGCGGCGTTCCGAGGCGCAGCTCCGGTCGAGTCAGCTGATCTTCCGGCGCCGAAGTACCAGGATCGAGCAGCTTGGCCAGACCGAAGTCGAGCACCTTGACCACTTCACCCGCCGCATCAAACTTCGCGATGAAAATGTTGTCCGGCTTGAGATCACGGTGAACGACGCCAACCTTATGGGCAGCCCCGAGAGCACCCGCCATGGACTCAAACGCGTCGAGTGCCTGATCCACCGTGAACGCCGGCTCGCGGCGCAGCCTCTGCCGAAGGGTTTCTCCCGCGAGAAACTCCATCGCCAGATAGAGGATTCCGTCGTCCTCTCCAAAGTCAAAAATGGTGATGGCGTTGGGGTGGTTGATGAGACTGGCGGCTTTCGCTTCGCGCTTAAAGCGCTCGGTGACGCCCTCCTGCCCTGCCAGGTCCACCCGCAAGACCTTGATTGCGATCTCGCGGTTAATCGGCGCCTGGATGGCCTTGTAGACGTGGCCCATCCCACCAGAGCCGATAGTCGACTTGATCGTATAACGTCCGCCGATTGTCTTGCCAATCAGCGAGGACGCATTCGCTTTCCCTTGAGCAGCTTCGCCGGCCATCCTAATGCCAACGTCATCTTATCCGACTTCAGGTTTCGTAGGCTATAGGGCTTGTTGGCAAAAGTGCATGGATCGTTGCCGGAGAGCCGTCAGTCTCGACCAGCCCGGCTCAGGCATGCGGATAGCAGGTCGCCCAGTCCATGCGACATATCGCCACAGGACATGGCTGCGTGGACTGGACGGGGGGCGCCGCGAGCTTGCGACGAAGAGGAGGGGAATCGGTCAGAGAAGAACCAGGTTGACTGCGACTACTGGTTCGCGCCAGCCGCAATCCACGACGACCAGCTGGTCGCCTGGCCATCGGTCAGGCTCTTGGGGTGAGCCATCGCCGTGCCACCACCGGCGGGCGTGTACGATCCCCCCTTACCGACAACGATTAGAGGCGAAGCGTCCGGGCTGGCCTTGTTGATGAGCATCGCGGTCATCAGCGTGTTGTAGGTGTTGGCCGAGTTGGCAGCGTCGATGATGAACTTCTTGGCCGCGACACCACCGGTGGTGTGGCACGAGCCGCAGGCGCTTTTCATCTGCGTGTAGACCTCCGCGTAGGTCGTCGCGGCGGGTGGATCCGTGGTGGAACCGCAAGCCGACCACATCAATCCAAGGCCAAACACACAGAATAGCCGCTGGGCATAGGTCACAAGCTGCATGGACTCTCTCCTCGCTGTTGGTTGTGGGGGACTACGTTAAGACCCGCTTCGATAAAGCCATCCGACACACAGCCATTGGCTCTAAGTTCATCGAGCCGACTCACCCTCGGCAAGAGCCCACGCTTGGCAGCGCCCATTCGGTCGCGCTGTGCGGTTCGGCCCGCTTGCCCATTCTGGGCCTGATCATCGGCTGCATTGTTCTGTTAGCACCACATTCTGCCGTGCCAGTCAAACACTTTGCCCACTTTACCGTGGAATGCCGCGCTGTGTCATCACCTCTCGCGATCGCTTCACGCTCTCGGGCCAGGTCTTTTCAGCCGTCGAGAACGACCCCGCTGCCAGTGCCGCATCCCGCGTCGTCTCGCACTTTTCACCTCACGGTGCTCGTCGCTCCCCTTCGCGCACTTCGCGGTCATTTCTGTAGCGGGCTGCGGGCTTGACGGCAAAGCTTGCGTGCTTACCTTCGCTCCTGAAAATCCAAACACTCGAACCAGATAGCGAAAAACTACTGAGAATTCGCCCGGAGGCAAAACGAACATGGGAAAGATCATCGGTATCGACCTGGGCACGACCAACTCGGTCGTCGCCATCATGGAAGGCAAAGAGCCCAAGGTCATCGTCAACGAGGAAGGTGGGCGACTCACTCCGTCGGTAGTCGGTTTTGACGAGAAGGGTGAGATCCTCGTCGGTCAAGTTGCGCGTCGGCAGTCCATCACCAACCCCGAAAACACCGTCTACTCGATCAAGCGCTTCATGGGCCGCAAGGCTTCTGAGGTTGGCGAAGAAGTAAAACGGGTCCCATACAAGATTGGCCCTGCCCCCAACGGCGATGCCTCCGTCGAGATTCGCGGCAAGCGCTACTCGCCGCAGGAAGTCTCGGCCAAGGTGCTCGGCAAGCTCAAGCGCGCTGCCGAAGACTATCTCGGTGAGAAGGTTACCGAGGCAGTCATCACCGTTCCGGCGTACTTCAACGACGCGCAGCGCCAAGCCACCAAGGACGCGGGCCGCATCGCTGGTCTCGACGTCAAGCGCATCGTCAACGAGCCGACCGCGGCAGCGCTCGCGTACGGTCTCGACAAGGGCAAGGATCACCTGATCGCGGTCTACGACTTCGGCGGTGGCACGTTCGATATCTCGGTTCTCGAAGTCGGTGAGAAGGTCGTTGAGGTCGTGTCGACCAACGGCGATACCCACCTCGGTGGCGACGACATCGATATCCGCATCATGGACTGGCTGATCGCCGAATTTAAGAAGGACACCGGCATCGACGTCAGCAAGGACAAGATGGTTCTCCAGCGCCTCAAAGAGGCTGCGGAGAAGGCGAAGATTGAGCTGTCGACGGTCTTGGAGACGGAGATCAACCTGCCGTTCCTCACCGCCGACGCGACTGGACCGAAGCACCTGCAGATCAAGCTCTCGCGCAGCAAGCTCGAGAAGATGATTGAGGACTTCGTGATGCGCTCGCTGGAGCCGACCAAGAAGGCGCTCGCCGACGCAGGCAAGAAGGTCGAGGACATCGGAGAAGTCGTGCTCGTCGGTGGTTCGACGCGTATCCCGATGGTGCAGAAGGTGGTGCGCGAGTTCTTCAAGAAGGAACCGCACAAGGGCGTCAATCCCGACGAGGTTGTTGCGCTTGGCGCCGCAGTTCAGGCCGGCGTTCTCTCGGGTGAGGTCAAGGACATCCTACTGCTCGACGTCACTCCGCTGACGCTGGGCATCGAGACCTTGGGCGGTGTGATGACGCCGATGATCCCGCGCAACACCACCATCCCGACCAAGAAGACGGAGACGTTCTCGACGGCGGCGGATGGCCAGACGACGGTTGAGGTCGTCGTGACTCAGGGCGAGCGCCAGATGGCTCGTGACAACAAGATCCTCGGGCGCTTCCACCTCGACGGGATTCCGCCAGCACCGCGCAGCGTGCCGCAGATTGAGGTCACGTTCGATATCGACGCCAACGGCATCGTCAATGTCTCGGCCCGCGACAAGAGCACGAGCAAAGAGCAAAAGATCACGATCAGCGGCAGCTCAGGTCTGACCGAGTCGGAAATCCAGCGCATGGTTCGTGATGCCGAGTCGCACGAGTCCGAGGACAAGGCCCGTAAGGACGCCATCGAAGCCCGCAACCACCTCGACAGTGCGGTATATCAGGCCGAGAAGCTCCTCGCTGACAACCGCGAGAAGATCCCCGAGGCCGATCGCGCAGAGGTGGAGCGTGAGATCGAGGCGGCCAAGAAGGTCCTCGAGCAGCACAAGGAGTCGCGTGACGCCGCTGCAGCGACGGCTCTCAAGGAGAGCGAGGAGAAGCTCAAGAAGGCTCTCTACAAGATTGGCGAGATGATGTATCGCAACGCGCAGGGTGCCGAGGGTGCGCCGGGTGCGGATCCCGCCCAGGGAGCCCAGGCTGGCGCCGGTGGTGCGGCTCGCGGCGGCAAGAAGGACGACGGCGTGATCGACGCCGAGTTCACCGAAGAGTCGAAGTAAGCCTCTCCCGCGAAGCCCTCTCGCAGGGCTTCACTCTCTCCCCTCCTCACATTTCTGTGGATTCCTTGGCTCCGTCGAACACGGAGCCACTCTTCCTATTTCTCGCCGAGAAGCAGCAGGCTGACCGACAGGTCTTGGTGAACATTGCCAAGACCAGGGATGTGGCCCTGCTCGCCGAAGGTACACATGCCGAGCAGCGGGACGTCACCGAGCACCGGCCCGAGCTGGCTCCGCACCGCCTCGTCGAGATCAGGCCCAACGGCTCCAGCGCAGCCCGCACAGTAAATGAGGATCGCCGCCCGCACTTTGTCGGACGCCAAGTTGCGACTGGCCTGGACATGGAGATCGGCCAAAACTCGCGTCAAGCTCTCGACGGTGCCGGACATCAGGCAAATCTGATCACCAGTCTGGATTCGGGCAAACAGATCGATGCTGCGATCGCTTGCATGGATCTGCGACGGATGGATGGTCACATAGTGTTCTCCGCCCGCCGCTTGGTGACGGATGGCGAGCGGTCGGAGCGCGGTCTGGGCCAAGATATTCCCTCCGTCGACCAGCTGCATCGCCAAGCTGTCGTCGAGCCAGGCATTGAGCACCTCCCCGGCGGGTTTGCCGTCAAGAGTGACGATGTGCCGGTCCTGGCCTGCGGTGACCGTCGCCTTTGAATCCGTGGCCACAAAGGGAGCGAGCAGGGAGCCACCGAACGCGACATCCCCGCACAGAGCAGCCAGGGAGACCGCATCTTTCTCGACGCCAGCATTGGTGAAGACCGACCACTCACCGACGATCGCATGGTCGGCAGCGCTGCCACCAAACGCCGACACTCCAGGGAGCACGTCGGCAATCCCCATCAGGGTGTCCTCTTCTCGACCCGGTGAACCATTGAAGAGGATAACTCGCGGGGGAAGTGGTCCAGCGACGAGACGCTGAGCCGCCAGACGTCCGGCGGCGCGCGCATCGGTACCGAGCACGGCATGTCCGACGGAAAAACTGATATTTCCGGTAGCGGCAAAGAGCATGATACCGACCACGCCATCTGCACCAGCGACGACGCCGCCCTTGGTAAGCACACCGAGCGACGTGGTGACGCCGTGGATGAGGACTCCTGGCAGAGCGCTCCGCACCGCCGCCAGCACCGCCGTCGCAGCATGCTCGACGGTCGAGGTCACCACGGCCAGTCCGGGAGCCAGTCCACCGAGCTGTGCTTTGGCCGCCGTGATGGCCTCGTCGACCGCGACCTGCGTGTCCGCAACAGTGCTGTTCCCGAAACCGGCCCGTAGCTGCGTCATCGCGAACTCCTCATCTGTCGTGTGTTGCTGCATAGACTCTGCCCCAAAGCCCTGCGCTGCCCGTTCTGTCCGTCGCTGGGCGGCGCGTAACAAGTCCACTCACAGGCCAAGTGCCGTATCGAGCTCGCTCAGGTCACGGACGCTCAGCATGCTCTTGAGTGCCGCTTGAACCTTGCGCAGATCCTGGGGATCATCTTTGCTCTGCCGGGAGTACTTCCGCACCGGTACCCCCGACATCATGATCAACCGACTGACTGCGAATGGTGTCAGCCTCGACTCGATGAAGGCTACCATCCGAAAGATCTGACTATCCATATCTAAAATGTACTTCGCAATGCAGTCTGTTTTCGACGTGGTTGTAGTCCCCACTGACGACGCGGCTCGAAGCTAGGCTCCGCTGCTCTGCGTCAAGATGCACAGCAGTTCCTCATCGCTCAGTTCGACAAGATTGCTCCGCATGCTGCCGCCTCGCGACTGACTGATGACCTGCGCAAACTGACTCGATTCGACGCCCTGCGCTGCCAGTCCCCGAATGCCGAGCCCCTGGCGCAGCGCGGTCAATCGCTCAACCGCCGCCTCCAGGTCATCGCCGCCCGCGGTCAGTAGTCGGACCAGTTCGCCCAGACGAACCATCGCCGGACTGTGCGGCGCCCGCTTTTGCAAGGCTAACGCGTTGATCCGGAAGGTGGCCGGGAGCAAGCACGCGCAGCCATCGCCGTGGGCCACATCACACAGCCCGCCGAGCGGAGCAACCAGGCCGTGTACCGCGCCCAGTCCAGCATTCGCGAGCACGATTCCGCCCCACATGCTGGCCAGCGCCAAGTGATCGTGAACTTCGGGAGCGACCGCCTCCGCACGGCCCTCATAAAGACCCGCGAGGCTGTGCAGCGACTGCCACAGAAGAAAAATGCCACGCAGCGCCAGCAGGTCCGTCATCGGCTGGGCGCCTTTCGAGAGATAACCCTCGATAAGATGCGTGAGCGCGTCCATTCCCGCCGCCGCCGCCACTCGCTGCGGTGCCGTTTCGACAAGCTGTGGGTCGACAATCGCCACCTTGGGGAGTAGCTGGTCGCTCCGCAAGCTGCGCTTCACCCGAAGCTCGGGCACCTTCAGGACGCTGTTGCGGGTAACCTCCGAGCCACTGCCTGCCGTCGTTGGCATAGCCACCACAGGCAAGGGAGTCTGCTGGAGTGCTCGCGGCGAACCACGTCCGACATCTTCCAGGTACTCGATGCCCGTTCCGTCGTTGGGAGCGAGCGCCGCCACCGCTTTGCCAACATCGAGCACACTGCCGCCACCGACGGCGAGCACCACGTCACAGCCGGCCTGCCGACACTGCCGCGCCAGCGCATCGGCCAGCGCCACATCCGGCTCTCCGCCCACGGTCACGGCTTCGACATGCTCGGTCTGCTCGGCGAGCGACTCGCGGAGCAACGACAGAATCCCACTGCGCGAAAGCGACGACGAGCCCGTGACCAGCAGCACCCGCCGACCATAGCCTGCCGTCAGACGCGCTGCCCGCTTGTGCTCGCCGCGGCCAAACAGAATCTGGGCCGCCGTCCGAAACTGAAACTGCATGGTGTGAAGCTAGGTCCAGGGACTTGGGAACAGGCTGTGATGCTTTTCGCCGATGCGAGGGCTGGCCATCATGTCAGCGACGGCGGCCTTCCAGGTCAGGTAGTGCGCAGTCTGCTGGTGAGCCCTGAAGCCAGCCTCGTCGGGATAGACCTCGTAGAGCGTAAAGCGCGTCGGGTCTTCGTGATGCTGAAGGACATCGAAGCGGACATTGCCGGGCTCTTGGCGCGTGCCGTGCGCGTTGGCCAGCGTCGCAGCAATGAAGTCGCTCACTCGATCGGCGATGACATGAATCCGCACAACCACCACGTACATGGGATGAAGTCCTCGCGATTACATGACGTGCCAGGTCGACTGAAGCGGCCCAAACGGCACCCCAAGGCGACCAACCACCGGCAGATTCACAAACACCGTACCTTCCACAGCGACGGGAATGTCGAGGCCATTGCGCTGCTGACGGAGCATGTTCTCGACGACCGGCTGGATCACGTTCTGGATAATCCGCAGCGCCTGGTCGATACCGAGCGGGAACGCCAGGTTGAGCCGAACATCACCACCAGCGGGAATCAGCGACTTGCGCAGCTCATTGATGAGCGAGCCGTTGGCGAGGCCGACAATCAGGCCGGGAATCGCCGATACGAAGTCACGCATTGTGCGAATGCCGCCGTTGCCCGCGGTACAAGCGCCGGGCTTGGCCTGACCGGTGCATTGCGGGTCGTTGGCGCCGCACATGCTGACGCATACCGAGCCGAGAGCCTCGGCGTTCTGACCGGGAAACAGCTTCAGCGCAAGCAAGATGTCGAGCGCCGGCACCGGAATGTTGTTGGGATTTTTGATCGTCACCGGCACCGCGAACTCGAACTGGAGCTGGTTCTGCGGTGGCGGCGAGCCAAGCCCAATGGTGCAGCCCATCCGCAGCATGCGATCGCTGATGACCTGCGGACAGTAGTACGCGGCCAGCGACTGAAGCGCGGGCGCCCGAACCAGCTGCGGGCTGCCCGCGCTGACGATGGGAGGATTGGCGCGCTGCTCCTGGATGCCGTTGCCGACAGCACCTGCAACCAACTTATTGAACATCGAGCAGCCGGGCGCCACGCACAGAAACACCAGCAACCACGACGACACAAGCAACCTGGACCATCGCATCAGGATCTCTCCTCCGGGCTCGACAAAAATCAGCGAACAGCTTTGCTCCACATCTTAGGGGAAGGCGCTCGATTGTGAAACGCTGACGCACAATGAGCATTCGCCAGCGGCTTTTCGCAAATTAGTTATTTAAGTTACACATAAAATTTCCAATAATTAGCCCCGGGGACGCATGGGCGAACGCGGCTGGCTCAAGGATTGGACATGGGGACTTATGTCCTCGCTGGCGCTGATGCTGGGACAGGCACATGCCTCGGCGCTGCCCGAGCTGAGTGCCACCGAGCGGCAGATCTTGCAGACCACCGGGGAGGAGAAGCCCTACGCGGTGCGGCTGCACTTCCTACGCTCCAATGAGCGACGGCACGACCTGTTCTTCTCGGCGCTCAATCGACTCGGCGGTGGCTATCTGGGCGTCGGCGCGGACCAGAACTACACGCTGGCCGCCGTGGCGCAGGCCGAGCTGGTCTTCCTGGTCGACATCGACGCTGAAGTAATTCGCTGGCACAAAATTTATGCGGCGCTGATTCCGCTCGCTGAGTCGCCGCAGAGCCTGCTCAAGCTGCTCCATCCACGGGCTGAGCCGACGGTGCGAAGCGCGCTGCAAGCTCGCTGGGGCGCTGAAGCCACCGAGCTGCTGCACTCGTACCGTTACTTCCGAGGGATGCTGAGCGCGCACCTGTCCCGCGAACAACAAGTGAGCCGCAATGGCCGCGCCGCGACGTGGCTGTCCGATCCGGTGCTCTATGCTCGAATCCGCG
>Ga0154020_10000485_pt1 | contig 48489 bp, 39 predicted proteins | sample Klosneuvirus_201_FD_109709 | JGI IMG/M metagenome (GOLD analysis project Ga0154020, IMG submission 109709) | Active sludge microbial communities from wastewater, Klosterneuburg, Austria - Klosneuvirus_20160825_MG | ecosystem: Engineered > WWTP > Aerobic digester > Activated sludge | place... | reverse complement strand
GAATAGAGCCTTTGGCCCAACGGTGTTGTTGGTTTTTAAAAGCATTCATATCCACAGGTAACTCGCCGGGTGATATCACTTCTTGCAAAAATAAAAATTTCCAACCTTTAAGTTGGGCACGGTAAGACAAATCTAGATCTTCTGTAAGTGTATCGTGCGACCAACCACCCGCATCAAAAATAGCCTGTTTACGCCAAATTCCAGCAGTCCCATTAAAATTAAAAAAACATCCGCTGCGGTTTCTTGCCGAATGCTCCATAATAAAATGTCCATCTAATAAAATGGACTGTGCCTGTGTTAAAGCCGAATAATCTCGGTTAATATGGCCCCAACGGACTTGAATCATGGCTATTTCTTTGGATTCAAAATGAGGCAAAGTTTTAACTAAAAAATCAGAATTAGGAATAAAATCAGCATCAAAAATGGTCACGTATTCACCACGAGCCTGTGTTAAGCCATTGGCCAATGCACCAGCTTTAAAGCCTTGGCGATTGACTCTGTGAATATAGGAGATATCAAATCCTTGCGACTGGCATTCTTTAACATAAGTTTGTGCTAGGCTTTGGGTTTCGTCGGTAGAATCATCTAATACTTGTATTTGTAATTTTTCGCGTGGGTATTCAATCTGACATACCGCATCGATTAAGCGCGCAACCACGTATTTTTCGTTATAAATTGGCAATTGAATGGTCACTACAGGCAAAGGCGGTTGGGCTGCCGTAAGCGTTAAGGTTTTAACCGCAGGCCGATGATGCCGATAACGAAAATAAAGGTATGTTAAGTAATAGCGGTGGGCCCCATACATGGACAGTACAAATAAAATAAAAAAATAAAAAACAAGATACGAAATCTCAAGCCAATTGATATTATTCATCTGTTTTCGCTGGTTAGTTAAATCTTAAATAAAAACCGCTGCAGTGTACCACACAAAAACAGACTATGCCACACATTTCTGATGAACAAATGCCAAGACCGAATCCGAAAGATCTTCTGGTGCATCAACCGTAAAAACCTGTTGACATAACAAAGATGTTTTTTGATAGGTTTTTTGCCGCACTGCACATGCAGAACAAAAATCCAAATGTTGTGTAAGTAATAAAGAAGATTCCAGCGGCAATGATTGTTCTTCTTGATCCAGCCATAATTCTTCACACTGTTGACAAGTCATCATAATGGACGTCCTTGAAAATATTGACTTAATTGTTCGCAAACAAATAAACGTGCACGATGCAAAATCGATTTAACCGCAGATAGGGATAAACCCAAAATATAAGCAATTTGCGTTGTACTTAGTTGTTCTGTCTCTTTCATTAACAAAATTAAACGGTAACGATGAGGAAGCGCGTGTACTGCCATTTGTACCTGTTCTTTAAGCGCTTGTGACGGCAAAGAATGTCCCATTTCTAGGGACCAATCACCAACCCAAACAGGATAAGTGGCGGTTCCATTTTCTTCGAAATGGGGCAATAACTCGTCTAACAGCAGCTGCTTTGCACGTGGATTAAGACGCAAATGCATCAAAGACGCATTTGCAGTCATGCGATATACAAAAGTGGAAAAATGCGCAGGCGTTTGCAACGTTGGCAGTTTAAGATAGATTTGCCAAAACGTTTCTTGTAGCACTTTTTCTACTTCGTTTTTTTGTGTAAGCATCATACACGCCAAACGGTAAGCGGGTAACCAATATTGTTTAACAAGTTGAGAAAAAGCTTCTTTATCATGCGCCATTGCTTTTTTTATAATGATAAGCGCTGATTCATTTAATACAGGCAAATCAGTAAAAGAAGCAGCACATGCAGAGGCAGGAGATGTTTTTATGGATGTTTGCATTTGGGGCTGAATTTTTACATGGCCTTGCAAGAGAATGCAACATTGCAGACAAAAAAACAAATGCACACACCTTAAAAAAGGGATACTTCATTGGGATATGAGGCAATGAGATTTTCTAATTCCGGCTTTAATGCCAGATCTTTTATATAAATGTGATGAGAAAAAAATGTGCACCCCATACCAACCGTTGATATCAACATAGGATTTATTTCTGCGGCTAAATGATAACCCTCTTTTAAAAGAAATTGAGAAACAGAAAATTCATCATTTTTAATGTTTGCTTTTTCATAACAATACGCATCTGCTATTACATAATCAAATTGGGTAATTTTCATAAAATCAAGTGGGTGCACAACATTTTCAAGCCCTCTCATTTGGGTCAAAGCATGAGAAAATCGAGGCGACACCAATAAAATATGTGACTCATGAGAGGCCGTCACGAAAGGATTAAAAACCACATACACCCTATTTTTAAGTTGCCTGCTGATATCCTCTAAGAGGTGATGATAAATGGGATGTTTAATTTTTACTATTTGATGAAGCTTGTAATAGTCGTTAACCTGCAGGTACGGAGAAGGAACAAATATCCCAAACCATGCAACCCAAGCATATTTTTTACTGTTGCTATCAGATACCAGCAACGCCAAAATAACAGAAGAAAAAAGCCCCCATAAACAAAAATTAAAAAGGCCACCACCTTCTTTAAAAAAAGAGCTCGTAGAAATTAAAAACAACGTCAAAGAAACTAAAAACAACTTTATACTGCGCATTATAGCCTGTGCATGAGAGGACAGCCAATTGGACACAAAAGATCGAACAGAAGCCAAATAAAAACCCATATAAAGCAACGCAATAAACATCCAAAAAAAGAGTTTTGATGTTTTTTTAATCTGCCTTAAAATCCACAATTGCTGAAGAAGCAAAATGCGATGTTCTAATACTTCGAAAAAATTGAACGCAAATCCAGGCCCCCACAAATAAGAAAAACAAAAATAGAACAAAAAAACACCTATGATTCCATAAATAAAACTAGTCCAATATTTTGAGTTCTCAAAAACAGCAGCCCAAACAATGGGAAAAAAAAGCATTATACAACTTTGCTTAGTATAAACGGCAAGGCTTAGTACGAGCGCTAGTGTTTTTATTTGTCCTTGCATAAACGCGTAAACAAACCACATAGACAAACATAACAACCACATTTCCATGCGCACCAAATCAATCCAAGGAATGTAATAAAGATATGCAAAAAAGAATACGCAAAAATAAAATCCAATGTATTTATGTTTTAAACATTGCCCTATTTGATGGGCTAAAAGAACAGACAAAAGAAAAGGAATTAACGCAGAAAAGATCCGCAAAGAAATAAAATTTTTAGGGAATAAAAAAACCCAAATTTTAGCCAATAAAAAATAAACCGGAGGGTAAATAGTCATTCCAGAATGCACATCTACTGGAACTTTATACCACGCACGCCAATCTCCTAAAATCATCGCTACATTGTAATTTTCTTGCCACTCGAGCGCATATGGATAAGACAAGCGTTGAACAAATAAAATGATAGAATAAACATCCACGTAAGCAATAAAAATCCAAGCAAGACATAAAATTCCAATACGTAAATAAAACCACACACGCATGAGCGGACAATAACGTAACACATAAAAAAATCAAAAAAGCGATGAATTTTAAATTATGAAGATAAAGACTCTATTTGATAAGTCATATAAAAATAATAAGGAAAAACCTGACGCATATGAGTCAATGGCAGCCTATCTAACATGCGTGCAAAGGCACGTGCAGACACCAATGGGGAAGATAATTTTTGAGATAAAATCGCCGTGCTAAAAAAATCTATTGAACGCGAGCAGCCATAAATTTGATTATTCGAAAAATAGGATTGACCAAATAAACGTGCATATAGTTCACGCGCCGGATAAATCTGACACCCTTGTGGACCAAGCAAAGGACAAGCAAACCGAATCTGTTTGGCTACCTCAAAGTGATCGGGCACTCCATCTGGCAAAGGGCTAAACAGGGCATCTATCTTAGATTTGTGTTCATGGTACAAAGTATGCGCATATAAAATAATAGCGTGCAATTGAGATTCTGAAAAATGCGTTTGCATGTAATCTACAATATAAAACCATTCAAGCGGCGTTAAAAATACGGATTCATGGCAACACTCATGACAAGGCGTTTTTTTATTTTCTTTATCCTGAACATCTAATGCACGGCACGGAATTGCTAAATTTGCTGTAGTTTGAATAAGTTTATCATCCAAACGCCAATATAACTGCTTGAGTGCTTGCAATGCGGCACGCAAATCCATATCAGAATCCTGCGTGTGAATGGCGCTTAAATTTACGTACAAAGCACTGTTTATATCAATCAAAAGGGATGATCTCCATCTTGATTATAAAATGTATTGTCTTCTTGGTGACAACTAGAAGAAGGTTCTTGCCCTTTTTTAAAATAGTCAAAGGCTGATTTTTTAGTATTTTTATTGGCGCGACAACCAGTTTTTAGATCAAAAGAAGCAGCCACAACGCCTGGCGGCGGCACATGTGGAGTCTCGTGCATGCCTTTAATGGCCGCTTGCATATAATGCGTCCAAATTGGTAATGCGGCCTTGCCCCCAAATTCTTGAGCGCCCAAAGGCCTTTCGTTTTTGTCGTGTCCAACCCACACACCTGTGACCAAATGAGGCGAAAAGCCCATAAACCAAGCGTCATATTGATCATTGGTGGTGCCTGTTTTTCCGGCGACAAAATCACCTACACGCGCCGCATAATTTCCGGTGCCAGTTTGAACTGCATTCATCAATTGACGAACAGTCACAAACGAAGTGCCGGCGTCTAACACACGAACAGGGGGTTCAAAAATAGATTGAGTCAAACTTAATAAGCGCATAGACAAAGACAAAGCCGCGTCGTCGACAGATGCGTTTGATTCTAAAATCCTGCCTTGTCTATCCCTTATTTGACGAATTAAATGATAACGAGGTTGATAACCTAACGTATCAAACACACCATAGGCCTTAGATAAATCCCACATCGTCACGCAAGAAGAACCCAATGCCAACGATAAATCCGGATAAAGTTCGGACGTAATTCCGTAACGTTTGGCATACTCAACGACTTGAGCCACACCTGTTTTTTCGAGCGTTTTAATGGCTGGAATATTTAAAGATTGTGCAATGGCCACACGCACAGTTACATCGCCACGAAAATCATCGTGCGAATTTTTAGGTTTGTAACGTTTGGTATTGCTTGGATCGTCCGTCACAAGTGGTGTATCTTGCAATATCGATGCGGGGGTAAGGCCAATGGTATCAAACGCCGTAGAATAAATAATGGGTTTGAACGAACTCCCTGGCTGTCTGCAAGATTGCATGGTGCGATTAAGTTCAGATGTATTAAAATTGTATCCACCCACCATGGCTACAACATCGCCAGAATAAGGATCTGCGGATAATAAAGCAGATTCTGCCAATGGTGTTTGTTCTAACGCAAACAAAGGTAAATCCATATTTATTTTTTTAGTCAATGATGCTGCGATATTTGATTTTTTAAGGTCTTCGAGACTTGTTTTTTTAACCCACACCACATCGCCTGGAACTAAAATTTTTTTGGCGTCACTTTGTAGTTGTGCTTCGTAATAGACCAAAGGATTAGGATGCCTTGCCCATCTCATGGCAGCGATAGGAATTTGGCCTGCTATTTTACCAACCCGAACAACGGCTCTGTCTTCTGACACTTCTTGAACCAATCCAATGTAATGAATATCTGCATTTAATCGACTTACTTGAGATTCGGGCATCACTGCCTCGTAACGTTTTAAAAAAAGGGGCCACTCCGTATTTGGTAAATGTCGTAAAGGGCCTCTAAATCCTTGCCGTTTATCTAATGCATGCAGGCCCGAACGCAGCGCAATTTCGGCCGCTTTTTGCTTGTCTAAATGCAAGGTCGTTTCAACATCCAAACCTTGTAAATACAAGGCATCATCACCATAAGTATCGGCTAAGTGTTGTCTTACTGTTTCTACAAAATGGGGCGCTAATTCATGAAACACATCTTCTACAGGATAGGTCACAATGGGCTCTTCCAATGCCTTTTGATGCGCTTGTTCCGAAATAAAGTTTTCTTCGAGCATTCGCCTTAATACATACTTGCGCCGCGCCCATGCACGTTCTGGATAAACATAAGGATTGTAGCGAGATGGCGACTGCGGCAAGCCTGCAATCGTTGCAATTTCCCCCAAGGTTAAATCCCATACATTTTTGCGAAAATAATTTTCAGCGGCCGCTTGCACGCCATAAGCGCCATGCCCCAAGTTAATATGATTTAAATAAAGCACCAAAATATCCTGCTTAGAAAGGGCCTGCTCTAAGCGATAAGATAAAATAATTTGTGATAACTTATATTTTATTTTTTGAATTAAGGAACCTCGCCTGGAGTCTCTTGTTTCGGAATCTAAAAAAGCCTTGGCCACTTGCATGGATATGGTCGAAGCACCCTGTTTTCCGGTGCGCAAGATTAATGTGCGCACCGCCGAACGAAACAATCCAAAATAATCAACTCCATCGTGTTCAAAAAACATTTTATCTTCGCTTGCTAAAAAAGCCTGCACCATTTGTTTGGGGATTTGATCCAAAGATACAGGGATACGCCGTTCTTGATAAAATTCGGCAATTAATTGATGATCTGCGGCATAAATTCTGGTTGGAATATGCGGTTGATAAGATTGCACGGCTAAAGACGAAGGCACTTTGTCTTGCAAGGTGTGAAACAAAGAATAAAGGACCAAAGACAATCCACCCATTGCGATCATCAAAAAAACACTAAAAAAAACAAAAAAACGCATCAAAAAACGACGGCGACGTTTTTTGGGCTGTATAATTTTCTTAGGAATTGGCATATAATCGCCCCATATCATTAAATCGCTACAAAGATGAATAAACACGCATTCATTATATGACTTTAAAGACATTGCTATGCTGCTGATTGAATCGAGCTTAAAAACACCTGTCACTCCTCACACCTGTGTGGCCTACAACGGACACAATAAAATCGTTTGGTCACAACTTAGGACCGACGTCTACCAGCTATCAAACGACTTGAAAACTAAAATCTCATACACCACACAACCGCGCGCCATTCTTTATTGCGAACGACGTTATTCATTTTTGGTGGCGCTTTTAGCCTGCATGGAATGCCAGATTGATGTTCTACTATCTCCTCATCAAACACCCACACAGATAAAACAACTAGAACCTCAAGCACAGATCTTATTATCCGACATTCAAATTCAGGCTGGAATATTTAATATCCCCATCTTGCATCCAATGCAACCAGACGCAACCACAAGAGAGCGACAAGCCCCCAATACAACCGCACCAACATTAGATTTATTCGGTTTTAAGCTTTGTTTATTTACCTCTGGCAGCACAGGTGCAGCACAAGCAATTGTTCGTACTTGGCCCATGCTAATGGCAGAAATTAATGCTTTAGAAACGCAATTTTCGCATCTGTGCGCACCGCATTCAATCACCTTGTGCAGCGCTTCTCATCAACATGTTTATGGACTTATTTTTGGGCTATTGTGGCCTCTTTTGAGTGGACGTCCTTTTTTTGATGATGTATTTTTATACCCAGAAACTTTGTTTGCGCATTTGCGTTTTTGGCACACAACAGACAATGCCCCTATGTTAGCTTATTTGGCTTCTACTCCAAGTTATTTACAACAATTACAGGCACACCCTGATTTTGCATCACATGCACAATTGTTGGGTCCTATATTTAGCTCTGCGCAGCCACTAAGTACTTTGCTTGCACAGTCCTATTATACACAAACAGGCCATACACCCATAGAAATATTGGGTTCCACAGAAACAGGTGCCATTGCTTTTAGGCAACAAATAGAAAATAATCCCACACCCTGGCAAACATTTAAGGATGTCTTTATTCACACACACACAAGTGGTGATGAATCAGGTCAAAGCATTGACCAACTGGCCATAAGATCGCCATTCTTTTGCAGCCTGCCTGTAAAAGAACAGCCTTGGTTTATTACTCAAGACGCCATCAAACTACAGGATACTCAACATTTCTTTTTAATTAGAAGAACAGACAGACACATTAAAGTAGACGGTAAACGGATCTTTTTAGATACACTGGAGTCGCACTTAAAAACGCATCCTTATATTAAAGATGTATCTGTTTTTCCAATAACAACGCCGCAAAACGGACTGCAAACAAGAACACAATTGGCGTGTTTAGTGCAACTACAAGATTTTGCTTGGTTATTTGGACAAGCACCAGCACATACATGGATGATAAGCCAATTAAAGCAACATCTTGCCACACAATTTGAAGACTTAATACTGCCAAAAAAATGGGCATTTGTGCGCAATATTCCAAATAATCAGCAAGGCAAACGACCACTCGATACTTTAGTTCAAGCACTTAAGCAAAACCAAACCAACAAAATACTAACCATGCCTCATTTGCTGTCTGTTAGCATGCAATCTTTAACAGCCACTCCAGAGCATCAATCCATACAGTCACACTTAGTAATTCCCGAAGATTTATATTATTTAAAAGGTCATTTTGATGATTTTTCGGTAGTGCCTGGAGTGGTACAAATTCAATGGGCCAAGGCATTTATAGAATTACAACAACAACGTGTTATTCATTTATCACATATAGAAGCACTTAAATTTAACCAAGTAATGACCCCAAAAGAAGCAATTTTTTTGAGTATCGACCTCCATCAAACATTAGACAACAATCAAACACCATTAAACAAAGCACATTTTCAATTTAAAAATCACGCACAAAAATCATTTTCTTCGGGGCGCTTTTATTTTTAACTTTTTTACTTTGCTCAAGGTCAATTCATGCTTAAGCCATTCTCCTTTTTATTATGTACTTTTTTTATTACAACAACAACACGTTGCACGTCCCACAGTCAGCCCGTGCAAGCCACTTCTCGTGCACAAGTAGAACAATTTGCATGGCAAATAACACAAGACGCAAAAACAAGAACACTGGCACAAATGACAGGTACACTCACCATGACCTATAAAACAGTGCCTGTTAAATTAGTGTTTTATTTAACGGCGCATGCGTTAGGAAGTTTTAAGCTAGAATTAGAAACCGAAGAAGGCATTGCGCAAATGCTTATTAGCTACACAGCACAAGATTTAAAAAACAACATTAAAGAACAATTAGTTGTCATTGATTGGACTAAAAAAAACTACGTTAAAACAGATAACGCCGGTAGTGTTTTGGCAAGTCTCGGCATTCCCAATATCAGTGCGCAAACTTTGGCGCGCTTGTTCTTAACAAGGCTTGCTTGCGAATCCGAACTAACGGTTGCAGATAATTACCAAGTGCAGGACTTAAATTGTTTACACGGTGCATTCACAGCCACTTATCAAATAATAACAAACAATCTTACAAAACCTTTGTTTTTTTTAAAAAAGTTTTATCTTGTAGATGCTGGCAATAAAAATAATTTACATCACAATAAAGATACACAAATCTTTGCCGAAGTTGATTTTTGGTCTCACAACCAAGTAGGATTTGCACGACGTATAGAAATTAAAACACAAACCGCAGATTTTGTGTTTAAAATCAAAGAACTCACACAAGATATTCAATATTCACGCGATCTATTTACGATAGACCAAATACCGAGCGGGTTTTCAGAAAAAACGCTTAATTAAACGTGTACCACTTAAAACTTCCACTGCACGCCACCTTGCACCATAAAAGAAAACAACGCTCCTGTCACAGACAGTGTGTCTATTGTTTTAATGAAAAACCCAGGAATGACATCTACGTTAGCCCAAACACCGATGTTTTTACCTTTAAATGTATAAGCGGCACCTGCACGAAGATCAAAGCTCATTGCAAATAAGGGTGCGGACGCGCCTAAATATATAGGGGAATACCAGGCATAACCGCGTCCATAAGCGTTTAACCAGTAATCATAAGAAGCACCTCGCCAATAACTAGAATAATAGGACGACGCTAAAATAGGATGAATCGGTGTTTGCAGGCCCCAGAATATTTCAAGTTCTTTCATGGCAAAATAAGACATCATGATACCAGGTTCAATAGAAAGCCCAAACAATACAACCGGAGCAAAAGTAAGTGGCAAATACAAATTGGCATTCATGGATAAGTGGAATTTTTCGGACACCAAAGCACGGTAACGAAATTCAACACCAGGCGTAATGCCAAATGGATAAAGTGGCACGCGAGCACCCACTCCAATATCCATGTTGCGTCCTAATGCTTTCATGTAAACTACTTCGGCACCCACATAACCATAACCTAAGCTGCTATCTTCTATGCCCGAATGCAAAGATGCGCGCAGGCCCTGTCCACTACCCAAAGTAGCACCACCACGCATCCCCCACATATCTGTTAAAGCAGAAGAACCTTCGGAATTTGATCCAGTTTGTGCTTGTTTGTCTTCTTTTTTATCTTGTTTATCTTTAGTTGCGGCCCATAAAGATGAGCCGTTCAATAAACATAAACAAACCCCCAAACCTATCGATTTTAAATTCATAAGTATTCCTTACATGAGTGAATAAACACATAAATACGTAGACATCTTGGGCCCGGCTGACTTAAGTAAGTCTAAGCAATAAACGTATCGCAAAAGCCTGCTTACACAATACGCTTAAAAAGTGAAAGGGTTTATGGTCTGATGTCTTCTAAAAGGTTACACCTCTCCACTCTTATCGTCATGATGTGCCTTGGACATGCGTTTGTGGCACATGCACAAATTAAAACGCCCAACATCGACAAATACAAAAAAAACAAAGCGCCTTGGCATTTTAGATGCGATCAAATGACAGGTCAACATCTTGAACATAAAACAATCTGCAAAGGCCACGCGCAAGTCAAACGTGATGATGCTGATATGCAGTGCGAACAAATCGAAATTTATTACAACGACAAATGGCAAGTCACACAAATCGTGTGTCTTCATCAGGTCCGCATTGTTACTTTAGACGGTCAAGCCACATGCCAACGTGCAGAGTATCACCCTATTCAAGAGGAATTGATCTTAATAGGACAAGTAGTTGTCAACCAAACACCTAATATTGTTCAGGGCGATCGGATGTATTACGATCTTAAAACACAACGTTTTGTCATCGATAAACCTAAAGGCACCCTAACGCCCAATGAACCAGAAAAAAAGACACCCTTAAAAATCCCGTGAAATCACCTTTATGTCTGATATTCTAACCAACAAAATCAACGCTTTTTTTAAAAACACAGCACATATCCGTGCGCATGTAAATCAATACGAAGAACGCCCAGACCAACAAGCCATGGCCCATGCAGTAGGACAGGCCTTATCTCAGACCGATGTACTTGTAGCAGAAGCAGGCACCGGAACCGGAAAAACAATGGCTTATTTAATTCCTGCATTGCTGTCTGACAAAAAAATAATTATCTCTACCGCCACCAAAAATCTTCAAGAACAAATTATTAATCAAGAAATTCCACGTGCACAAAAACTATTGGGCGTTCAAAAAAATATTCAGATTTTAAAAGGCAGAAATAATTACTTATGTATAGAAAAACTAACCCAACAGACCCAGCAAATGAGCTTGTTTTTATCAGGTGAAGAACGTGTATTTAAAGACATTTTAAAATGGTCCACCCGCACCCACAAAGGAGATAAAGAAGAATTACCCATTCTTAAAGATGAATCTCCTTTGTGGTCACAAATAGATGCGCGCGCAGAACGATGTTTGGGCAAAAGCTGCCCAAACTATAAGCGCTGTTTTGTGGTTAAACACAGAGAAGATGCCCAACATGCAGATATTTTGGTGGTTAATCATCATCTGTTTTTAAGTGATTTAGGACTTAAAAAAAACAACCAAAAAGACATTGCAATTTTACCCGATTATGACGCGGTTATTTTTGATGAAGCACACGCACTTTACGACATTGCAACAGAATTTTTAGGGTTTCAATTTTCGCAAGCCAAGTATTTGTTTTTATGTCACGAAAGCATTAGTTATGTGGCACACAGTAAAGATCTTGGCAGCGAACCAAGATCTCTTATTTTGGGCGATTTAGAAATTTTGGCAAGATTAATAGAAGAATTTTTTGAAAGCATTAAAACCCAAGAAGAACGCGAATTTTTTGACCTAAAAAAACATTTAGATAATCCAATTCATACACAACATAAAGATCTTATTTTAACGCATTTAAAGCAATTAGAAGAACGATTATCCACACAAAAAGATGCGCCTGTCGCACAAAACTTACGCACACAAATACAGCACTTAGACGATGATTTTAGGGCCGCGGTACTGCGCACCGAACATAACCAAGACAAAAACGACGACCAAGCCAGCATCAACGCCAATCTTTATGCACATTTAATAGACACTTATAAATCTAATAAAGTTAAAACAAGTAAAACCATTAAATTGCTGCCTTTAGAGGTTAAGCACATCATCAGCGAAATTTTATTGTCTCAAAAAAAAGCGTATATTTTTGCATCTGCTACACTCAGAATTCATCAAAAATTTGATAATTTCAAAAAAAATCTAGGTATTTACCAGTCTCAAGAATTGGTGGTGGACTCTCCTTTTAATTACAGTAAACAAGCACTTTTATTCATCCCAAAAGATATCCCAGAACCTCACGACCCTGATTTTTCTAAACACTTAACAGATCTTATCGAAACATTGTGTAAGCATGCAAAGGGAGGCGCTTTTTTGTTGTTTACATCACTTAAAATGATGCATCAACAATATCAAATTTTACACACGCGCCTGCCATTTAAACTGCTCTTGCAAGGACAAAAACCAAAAACGGCGTTAGTCCAAGAATTTAGTGAACATGGCTCGGCTGTACTTTTTGCTTCTCATTCTTTTTGGGAGGGTGTGGATATTCAAGGGCACGCCTTGCGTTTAGTCGTGATCGATAAACTCCCTTTTGCATCTCCATCTGATCCACTGGTGCAAGCCCGCATGCAACATATCGAAAAACAAGGCCGCAGTGGGTTTGTAGATGTCTTAATGCCCAATGCTATCATGGCACTCAAGCAAGGATTTGGAAGACTAATTCGTGCCCAAGATGATTTTGGTGTGGTGGCCATTGCTGATGCACGTTTATATAAAAAAAGCTACGGGGCTCAATTTTTAAAAGCACTTCCCAAAGCCAAGCAAACCACTCAAGAACAGGACGTGATGCGTTTTTATCAAAATTTTAGACAGGTAAAAAATTGACGCTCTTGTGCACCTGTTATTTGATGTATTCATATGAAAAAACGGGCGCTGGTGACCGGTGGTGCAGGTTTTATTGGTTCACATTTATGTGAGTATTTGCTTAAAAAAGATTATCATGTAGTGGCCATTGATAATTTACTTACAGGCAGTATTGCCAATTTAAAAACCTGCCAAAAACACGTTCATTTTCAGTTTGTTCGTGCAAGCATCACAGACACCCCTGTATTGGATCGCTTTATCAGCGAATCTGATATTGTGTTTCATTTAGCCGCAGTCGTTGGCGTGCAACTGATTGTGGATAAAACCGTTCTTACAATAGAAACCAACATCATGGGAACCGAATCTGTGTTGCGTTCGGCCTTAAGATATGGGCGCAAAGTGCTTGTGGCCAGCACTTCCGAAGTCTACGGTAAAGGCAACAAAATTCCTTTTGCAGAAGACGATGATGTCTTATTAGGCGCCACACTAAAATCTCGTTGGTCTTACGCCGCCAGCAAGATGGTAGATGAGTTTTTGGCACTAGCTTATCACCATGAATATCAATTGCCTGTAGTTCCATTTAGGTTATTTAACACCGTAGGCCCCAGACAATCAGGCCAGTACGGCATGGTGATTCCTCGTTTTGTAAGCCAAGCACTTCAACACAAACCTGTGCTTGTGCATGGCGACGGCACACAAAGCCGATGTTTTTGCCACGTGTCTGACGTGGTGCAAGCCATTTATTTATTATCTGAACAACAAAGCGCCATTGGGCGTGTGTTTAATATTGGTGGAACAGAAGAAATAAGCATTTTTAAACTTGCAGAAACAATTATCAAACAAACGAACAGCAAATCTAAAATTGAATATGTGCCTTATGACCAAGTTTATGGCAAAGGATTCGAAGACATGCAAAGGCGTGTGCCAGATATTCAACGCATTCAAAATTTAACAAAATGGACACCCCAATTATCTTTGCAAGATATTATTCAAGATGTGTCTGAATACAGCCTAGGCCAGCATCAATAAACCTTTTTCTAAATCAAAGCTCTTTGTAATAATCGCTCCGCCGTAGATTTAGACACTAAAATCTGTGCTCTTAATTGTGTTTCATCCAAATTTAATGATTTTAACTCGGGCGCTGCCAACACTAAATCTAAAAAATCTCGTTGTTCTTGCAAGGCCTGCATGGCGTAGCGCTGCACAATCGCATAAGCTTGTTGGCGCGGCATAAAAAGACGGGTACACGCTAATAAAATAGTTTGAGATAAATACAAGGAATGGTTTTGATCCAAATGTTGTTGCATGTGTTCAGGATAAACCACAAGGCCTTCAATTAAACGCGTTAAGCGCTGCAAGGCATAATCGGCTACACAAAACGCATCTGGCAAAATCACGCGTTCAACAGAAGAATGAGAAATATCACGTTCATGCCACAGCGCCACGTTCTCATAAGCAGACACCATATACCCACGTAATAAACGCGCCATGCCGCATAAGTTTTCACTTGCAATTGGATTACGCTTATGAGGCATGGCAGAAGATCCTTTTTGTCCTGGTGTAAAAGGTTCTTCTGCTTCTTTTAGTTCACTGCGCTGCCAATGTCTAATATTAGTGGCTAAACGTTCGATACTGGCGCCCAATAAAGCTAACGTAGAAAGGACAAAAGCATGGCGATCACGCGCAATGACTTGTGTCGCCACGGGTTCTGGATTTAATCCAAAAAAAGACAACACTTGATGTTCAACAGGTTCTGGCAAATGACTAAACGTGCCCACCGCTCCAGATAATTTACCCACAGAAATAGTATCAAGTGCCTGCGCCAAATGGGTTTGCTGTCTGGTTAATTCTGTGTAGTGCCCAGCAAGTACCACACCAAATGTGGTGGGTTCTGCATGCATGCCGTGCGAACGCCCAATCATGGGTGTATGCACGTGCTTGCGGGCTTTTGTCGCCAACGCTTGCAAGCATTGGGACAAGCGCGCAATAAGTTGATTTAATGCGGCTTTCATCATCAACGCCAAAGCGGTATCGACAACATCCGAACTCGTCAATCCGTAGTGCAAAAAAGCAGCCTCTTCTTGCAAATAAGATTCTACCACCGTCAAAAAAGCAATCACATCATGTTTGACGGTATCTTCTACTTGCAAGGCTTGTGCATGCAAGGTCGCGATATCGATTTGTTTTAATCGACACGCAATTGCTTTTGCGTGAATATCTGGTACTAATCCTTGCGCTGCGCAAGCAAGCGATGTTTGTGCCTCTATCTCGAGCCACCAAGACAAACGCGTTTGATCGTTCCAAATTTGCAGCATTTCTTTGGTTTGATAACGTGGAATCATAAATTTTTAGCCAATTTTTTAGCGGACGTGTGTCTAAACAGGTTAGTGCGTAGCCACGCGTGACCACACATAAGCGAGTATCACCACAAGAAGTGTGATAATTCCAAGAACAAGTTCCACCCGATCTGGTTTGATGGCACTTAATCTTTGTGTAATTAAATTTTTATCTGCAGGATCCAAATCAGAAGCGGCCGTTTGGAGTATATTTTGGTAACAGGTAAAAGCAGCATGGTAATTGCCTGTTTGGAATAACTGTTCTGCTGTTTGTAAATCACTCAAATAACGACTGGATTTAGAATTAGTTGACATGAGCCAGTTATAAATAATGTAAAAACAAAAGTCATGGCTATTATAGAGAAAAAACAGAACAAAAAAAACAAAGCCTGTGGCATAGGCAATAAAAAAGTGACCATACAATTTGCATTCCTGCACGTTGTAAGCTAAACCTGCAAAGACTTAACCACGCTCAATGTGGTATTTATTTTAGGTGAAGGAGTTTGGTGCATGTTCAACAAGATAGCGCTTCGCTTTACGGCTTTCTTTTTGAGTTTATCTTTATTGGCCTGTAGCAAAATGATATTGCTGCATGAACTAGAAGAACGAGAAGCCAATGAAGTAGTGGTATTACTTGACCAATATCAAATTAGTGTAGACAAAGAAGCAACCGAAAACAGTGGTGGCGGGAATAAAGGTCCGCGCTTTAAAATTGCGGTGGCCAGCGCAGACGCCAACCGCGCATGGAAAATTCTAACGGATAACCAGTTGCCACGTAAAAAAGATAATGGCTACAGCGAAGTATTTGCGCAGTCAGGTTTGGTGCCCACAGCAGCTGAAGAAAAATCTAAAACGGTTCAAGCCATTCAGGGTGAATTAATGCGCACGCTTAAATCTATCGATGGCATTTTAGACGCGCGGGTACACATTGTTATCCCAGAACAAAATGCACTCAAAATCACAGACACAGACAACAGCAAACCAACCGCATCGGTCTGGTTTAAATATGTTGCAGGAAGACTCCCTGCTTCGGTCACAGAAGCATCTGTGCAAGAGTTAGTTGCAAATGCTGTAGAAAATTTAGAAGCCAAACACGTTAAAGTCATTCAGACAGAAGCCAAAAACATGGAAGAATCAATCGCACGTGGTTTTTCTGGCGGCAGCGTTAAATTAATGGGCATGACTATGGCGAGTGCAGATGCGACCAAATTTAAAATTATCATGGGTGTTGCTGTGTTTTTAATTGTGGCGCTCAGCGCAGGATTAATTGTAGTTTTAATTCAACTTAATTCAGCCAAAGCTTCTAACGGAACAGATAACGCCACACTCCCTGCCGAAACCACAGATAATTCCTAATTTAATTGATTAAACTTCTTTAGATTGATCCGTAAATAATAATTCGATTAAATTTGCAAACTCGGGATCTTGTTTAAGTGACGAAGTAATATCGTCTTCTTCTAGTAAATGTCGCATGCTGGCTGGTTGAATTTCGATTGCTTTTTTTAAGTGATTAAGTGATTCATCCCTGCGATTAGACAACCAATATAAATGCATCAAATAAAAATGCGCGGTTAAAGATTCTGGATCTAATTCAAGCGCTTTAAATAGGCTTTTTTCTGATTCATCATAAAATCCCTGCAAGGAATAAGCCATTCCAATATCAAGCCATGCATCAATTAACTGCGGATCTTCTTTCACTACTTTTTTAAGCGTTGCAATGGCTTCTGCGTACTGACCTGATTCCACAAAAACAACGGCCAATTCTTGTTTAAGCTGCAAATCAAAGGGATCTATTGCAATCGCTTTTTCTATGATTTCACGTGCCTTGGCATAATCTTCTATTTCGATATAGGCATCACACAAACCCGTGTAAGCTTCTGTAAATTCAGGATCTAATTCGATGGCATGTAAAAACAATTGTTCAATTAAGGCAGGGGTTTTAGACGACAAAAAAGAAGCTAAAAAATAAGCGCTTTGTGGATCTTTGGCGTCTTTTTTAAAGGCATCTACCAGAATTTCAAACGCTTTAAGAAATTGTTTTTTCTCTCCCAATACAGTGGCTAAGTTGCCATAAGCATGAATAGATAAAGGATCTAGTGTAATCGCTTTGCCAAATTCATTAACGGCTTCGTCTAGCCACCCCTTTTCTGCCAATTCAATGCCACGTGCATTATGTGCATCGCTCTGCTGACCTTTGTCTTTTTGATTGCTCATCGCTGATATTTATCCTTTACTTCGAAAAACCATACAGAATGTGCGCATAAAACTCAAATACTAAGCCCACACTCGTGTTTAAAGTGGGATATTTCCGTGTTTTTTAGGTGGGTTTTTATCGCGTTTATTTTTGAGCATTGCAAACGCCACAATCAATCGTGCACGCAAATCTTGCGGATCAATGACTTCGTCTACAAAACCATATTCTGCGGCTTTAAATGGGTTGGCAAATGTATCGCGATAGTCTTCTATTAAACGCGTGCGTTCGGCTTCTTTGTGGTCTGATTTTTGGATCTCGTTTCTAAAAATAATACTGACAGCACCATCGGGTCCCATCACCGCAATTTCGGCAGAAGGAAACGCAAACACCATATCTGCGCGAATATGCCTAGAATTCATCACCACATAAGCGCCGCCATAAGCTTTGCGTGTAATAACCGTAATCTTGGGCACAGTTGCTTCGGCATAAGCGTATAATAATTTAGCGCCGTGGCGGATAATGCCTCCATATTCCTGAGACGTGCCAGGCAAAAACCCGGGTACGTCTTCTAGCGTTAACAAAGGAATATTAAAACAATCACAAAAACGAACAAAACGTGCAGCCTTAACAGATGCATCAATATCTAAACACCCCGCCAGCACCATGGGTTGATTGGCCACAATGCCAATACTTTCTCCGTTTAAACGCGCAAAAGCACACACCACATTAGGCGCAAATAAAGGCGCCACTTCAAAATAGCGGCCATCGTCTACACATTCTTTAATGACTTCTCTTACATCGTAAGGTTTATTGGCATTTTCTGGAATTATTTTAGAAATATTAGAAGTTAACCTTTGTGCACTGTCTTTTGTTGGATAATAAGGCACCGAGTCTATATTATTCTGAGGCAAAAAAGACAACAACGTACGCACCATGTCCATGCAACTTGCTTCGTCTTCTGCCACAAACTGCGCAACACCACTTTTTTGATTATGTGTTTGTGCGCCACCCAATAACTCTTTGGTTACCTCTTCGTGCGTAACCGTCTTAATCACATCAGGGCCCGTGATAAACATGTAAGACGTATTTTTAACCATAAAGATAAAATCAGTTAATGCGGGTGAATACACCGCACCACCCGCACAAGGACCAAGCATCACCGAAATTTGCGGAATCACACCAGACGCCAATGTGTTTCTTAAAAAAATATCGCCGTACCCAGCCAAAGACACCACGCCTTCTTGAATGCGCGCGCCACCACCGTCATTGAGCCCAATCAAAGGCGCACCTGTTTTGGTGGCCAGATCCATAATTTTACAAATTTTTTCTGCATGCGCTTGTGAAAGTGCTCCACCAAACACTGTAAAATCTTGTGCATAGACAAACACTTGGCGACCTGCAATCGTGCCATAACCTGTGACCACACCATCGCCTGGAATTTTTTTCTGCGACATCGAAAAATCTGTGCACCGATGTGTTTTAAATTTATCAAGCTCAACAAAAGAGGCGGTATCTAGCAACATTGCAATACGCTCTCTTGCTGTTAATCGGCCTGCATCGCGTTGTTTTTGCTGTTTATCTGCACCACCACCCAATTCTGCTTGTGTATGCAACTGCGCTAACTTTTGTTTGTTTTTTTCTAAGGCTGCCATAAGAGCAGACCCACTACTCTGAAAGCCAAGCGCAATTCAACCTCTTTTTTTCAAGCATATACGCCATAAAAACACTTGACCTACCTTTTTTATAACAGATAAGTAGGCTCACTTTCGCTTGTTTTTTAGCGAAAATAAAAGAATCATAGTAACATGGGTGATAATATCATGACGTCTCTTTTTACAGGATTTACAGCGCAAGATTTTGATGCTTATTGTCCCCACAAGTGGAGTTCTAATGCATTCACATTAGAACGCATGGCGGTCAAACAAAAATTTCAGGGTCTTGGTGCTCAATTAAGCCAAACACTGGGCGCCATTTTAGAAGAATCGGCCGTTAGCCTGTCGGATGAATTTCCACACATGAGTAATGGCAAAAAAGTCGATGCCCAGTGGCTGTATATTGCCCGCAATACCGCCCGCGCACAAGAAGTTTCTCGTTATATTGAAAAAACAGAACTTAAAGCAGATAAGATTTTTCAAAATTTTATCCAAGACAAACACTTAATGCTCGGTGCCAAATTATCCCAAGAGGGTTTTATTTATGGGTTGTTTTTGCATCATACGGCGCTTGTCGACGCTAAAAATTTAGCTAAAAAAATACCACACAGCTGGCAGCAAGAGGCTTTTTGCCAAATTCTTTGCAACATAGATGTAGGATTGCACATTACAATTGCAGACAAACACTATTTAGCTGCTGAATTAACCGAAGAACTTAGACAAGAATTGTGCGAAACAATCAAACATCAACCTGTTGATTTGTTTATTGGCCACAGATTAACGCCGCAAGAAACAATAGATAAATCAGCAACGCTTGCATCGTCTGTATTAGACACATGCGCTCAACTCGTTCCGCTTTATCAATTTATTTTTTGGTCTAAAGACAATGATTTTTTGGGTGCTTCTGAAAAAATTCAAAAAGAAAAAGCCAATCAAAGAAAAAACCAAACGTTCTATAAAGTGGGAGACAAAGTCCGTATTCACAGCGGCTTACTTGCCAGTCAACAAGGTGTTGTTCAGTCTATCGACAACAAGGGCGAGCTCAAAATCCAAGTGGGATTAATGAGTGTCACGCTATCTCCGGAACAAGTAACCACAACCCCGTAAACTCCCCCTCCTCCCTTTCTCCAATTTGATAAGCGGTTTCTTTGGCTATATAGCACTAAGAACAAACAATAATATCCTTTGGCTCATTGACACATTAACACCTAAAACTGCCGATGGCACTGTGTTTGTTCCAAAATAGGAGTGCCTTTCACGCCCAGAGGATGAAAGACTAAAAGATACTTTTTTTCGAATAAATTCGATATTTTTTTGAAATTCATCCACAGAAAAAGGGGCCCAATGAACAGCTGTCACACTAGGTAAAAAAACAGATACGTACATCTTTGATACCATTGAAAAACGATGCAAAAACGACTGGTCTGACAAAGGAGCGGGGGGCATTGGCACTGCCGCCATAGTTGGCTTTGAATCTGGACTAGGCGCGCTTTTTTTGGTGCAATACACACTGGAGTTTCGTAATATGTATGCGGCAAATCCATAAGGATTGGAGATATCTCCATCAAACGATACATTAAGGGCAAGATTGCCCGTCGATCTTAATTCTTCAATACCATGATAAGCAATCCAACCAGCCCTGGTTATGGGGTCTTCTTTCGAGGCTATTTTTTGATACGCAATCCTTGCTTCTTGGTGTAAAGCCCAATTAGGTTCTCCATCGGTTAGGCTACATCCAAAACGGTGGGCAAACATATAACTAGTTTCTGTAAACACAGACATCCTTTCTATTTAAAGCTTCTCCGCACCCCCAAAAAAAGCAAAGAAGCACCCAACTGACCGCTTAAAATAAAGATTGTAATCTGTCAAAACAGATACTGTATTTGCATTTAATAATATAACATTCATTTTTTAACAGCATGTTTTGTAAATACTGATGTTGACCCTACTGGTTTTTTTATCTACGCTTGCAAGTTTTATATGAAAAAAACTACATTTAAAATTAATTACCTATTGTTTTTAATACTCTGTTTTTTGTGTTGCAATTTAAATGCATCTTTATTGCACGCAGAAAATAAATCCACCGACAATGGCTATCTATACGGATTTGATCCTAAACACATGGACCCATCTATTGATCCTTGTGATAATTTTTATGCATACGCCTGTGGTGGTTTTATTAAAAACAACACGATTCCAAAAGATCGCTCATCTTGGACACGTTTTAATGAAATTCACGAACGTGTGTCTTTAGATTTACAACATATTTTAACCGCAATTAAAGACAAACCAAATAAAAAAGAAGAAGAACAACAGCTATCTGATTTGTACCAATCTTGCATGGATGAACCCGCCATCGAACAACAAGGTCTTGCGCCTATCCAACCAATTTTAAAAGACATAGACAAACTCTCGTCCATTCAAGAATTGCCAGCGCTTTTAGCCACACTCCACCAATCATTGGTATTTGCTTTTTTTAAAGTGGGTGTTAGCCAAGACTTAAAAGACAACACACGCATGATGTTTAGCTTTGATCAAGGTGGATTAGGACTTCCTGAACGTGCCTATTATTTAGATTCGCAACATCACAACATCAAACAGCAATACCAAGATTACATGACTCACATGCTTGTACGTTTGCAAGTAGATCAAAGAGAAACAATCGCCACCGCTATTATGAAACTCGAAACTGCGCTGGCAGAAGCTTCTTTAGATGTTGTACAAAGACGCGACCCAGACAAACTCTACCACCAAACGCCTATTAAAACATTGCAACAATACATGCCTCTTTTTAATGTATCAGAATATTTACAAAAAATTGGAGCCGCACCCATTGAACAAGTCAATGTGGTAAGTGATGTATTTATTAAAAAAGTTCAGGAAATACTAAAAAAAACCAACCTAAAAATAATTAAACATTACTTACGTTGGCAAGTATTAAATGCATCCGCCAGTGTCCTAGATAAAGCCACTCAAGAAGAACATTTTGCATTCTATGGACGCGCACTCAAAGGCATTAAAGCGCAACGTTCACGCGTTAAACAATGCGTAGACTTTATAGACGAAGCAATGGGCGAAGCGCTGAGCCATTTATTTGTGGAACGTCATTTTTCTGAACAAAGTAAAAAAGAAGTGGCAGGCATGGTTGAATTAATTAATCAAGCCATGGAAAAACGTATCGAATCTTTGGATTTTATGAGCCCAAAAACTAAACAACAAGCACTTATCAAACTAAAAAAAATGGTTCATCAAATAGGTTACCCAGAACGATGGAAAAGCTATCGCGGCTTGGCTACAGATAAGAATCATTTTTTCAACAATATCCAACAAGCGTCTATCTTTGAATTTAAAAGACGTATGGCTCAGCTTAAACAGCCCGTAGATCGCACTGAATGGCACATGACGCCCGCCACTGTAAATGCCTATTACAGCCCAGAAACCAACCAAATGGTATTTCCTGCCGGATTTTTGCAACCTCCATTTTATGATCCCAAAATGGATTTGGCAGTCAATTACGGTGATATTGGCTCTTCTATTGGACATGAATTGATTCATGCATTTGACGACGAAGGCAGTCGTTTTGATGCCGAAGGCCGCCTACGTTCATGGTGGACCCAAGCAGACGATGCACAATTTAAACAACGCGTGCAGTGTGTTATTGATCATTATTCGAATTATACAGTCATTGACCAAATTAAATTAAACGGCGCACTCACAGCAGGCGAAGACGTAGCAGACATTGCGGGTACCATTTTAGCCTACGAAGCATTTAAACAAGCATCCAAAAATCAAACCTCTACAAACAAAGACGGGTTTACCAAAGAGCAACGTTTTTTCTTAGGAAATGCACAACAATGGTGTTCTTTGCGTTCGCCAGAAGATATCAAACTACGTGCCGCAACAGATCCTCATTCTCCACCCGAATACAGAACCAACGGCGTGATGACCCATATGCCAGAATTTGCACAAGCGTTCTCTTGCAAACCTAATTCGCGTATGACAAGCAATAAAGTTTGTCGTGTGTGGTAAGTAGTAAAATAGACTTCAATGGCACTAACTTAAGGAAAAAAGTCAAATAAGAACAAAGAGCTATATAGCAAAACGCCTCTGAATTGTGCAGGGTGATTTTTATGAAGAAAACATCCCATACAAAACAAAGGCGTCTTATGAGTATATCTAGCAAACCTGAAAAGATTAGTCATGCCTCGGGTATACGTCAACAGCTCCAAACAGAATCCGGACTGCCATTTTCAGAGATTTTATCAGCCGAAACCATTCATGCCGCAGTCATGAAACATACCAAGAAGTGGCGCATGCGTTTTTTTTTCGCCGGCACTGACTTTGTGGACGTTTCTTTCGCAAGTTCTCAATGACGACCAATCCTGCCAGAACGCCGTAGCTCGGCTGATCGCTTATTTAGTTGGTTGCGGGAACAAAGCACCCTCAGCCAATACGGCGGCTTACAGCAAAGCCAGAAGTCGGCTGAATGTTGAACTGCCTAAAGAATTGGCTAGACAGAGTGCTTGCGAGCTTGAAGCGCAAGCCAAGCCCGCCTGGTTATGGCGCAATCGACCTGTCAAATTGGTAGACGGATCAACAGTCTCCATGCCGGACACCCCAGATAATCAGAAAGCTTATCCCCAGCCGAGGTCGCAAAAGCCAGGATTGGGTTTCCCCATAGCCAGGCTGGTGGCGGTGATTTCTTTTACAACGGGTGCCGTTTTCGACCTCGCCCTTGGACCATGGCGGGGTAAGGGTACAGGCGAGCATGGGTTGCTGCGCGAGCTGATGCATCACTTTAAACCATCTGATGTCATTCTTGGAGACGCCTACTATGGCACGTTTTTCTTGGTGGCTCATCTTCAATCCATTGGCGCCGATGGGGTATTCCCGATCCACGGCGCACGTGATTGTGATTTTCGCACGGGCAAGCGTTTGGGCAAAAGAGACCATGTGGTGACTTGGCATAAGCCGCAGCGGCCGGAATGGATGGTTCAAGCAGCCTATGATGCTTATCCAGATGAGATAGAGGTGCGTGAAGTGGCGATTGCACATGAACGCCCGGGTTATCGAACCACCAGGCGCATTCTGGTTACCACCTTCGTTGATGCCTCATGCGTCAGCCAGCTAGACCTCAAAAGCCTGTATGATGGCCGTTGGTTTATTGAAATTGACCTGCGTGCAATCAAAGAGACGATGCACATGGGTGTCTTACGTGGTCAAACACCGCAGATGGTGCACAAGGAAATTTGGTTGCATCTGTTGGCGTATAATCTCATTCGCAAAGTCATGGCGCAAGCTGCATCCGCTCATAATAAAAAGCCCAGGCAATTAAGTTTCAAGCTGGCTTTGCAGATGATTAACGCTTTTAGGGGCGCTGGCATCTTTTGTTCAATCGACAGCGTGGCTTATAAGATTTTGCTCAAAGCGATTGCTCATCGTACGGTCGGCAATCGCCCAGGACGCAGTGAGCCGAGAAAGATCAAGCGCAGACCCAAGCCTTTTTCTCGTTTACAAAAACCTCGCACCACCTATACCAGACGCGGTTCTCCTGCTTAAGTTAGTGCCATTGAAGCAAGCATTAATTCATTGCTTTTCAAATTTAATAAGATCGCACGTCTATTGCGTGGAACAGCAATTTCGCCTCCCGCACGGGATAAGTCAGTCTTCGCAGAGGGATTAATTTCTTTTTCAAGTGGAGTTGGAACCCGATGGCCAAATAAAACGCTATTTGAGCTACACCCAAACGAACCTATGACGCGCTGACCAGGAAATATGGGTCCTGTCACATCCTCTTCTTCGTCAAATTGGTCAGCATTCGAAAAATACATTGAATTCATGTGTCGCGCCAACCACTCCCATTCACTTCTTTTGCCCATCCGTGAATCATGATCAATCGCCCAGTCGTAAGAAGGATAAACAAGTAAACTTTTGTCTTCTTCTTCGCCATAAATGATTTCTATTTTTTGCCCCGCATATTCCAGTTCAGCACACCATTCAGTAGAGGATCCTTTATTCGGCACACGCTCGCATATTTTCACCAGTTTTATAGCAGGATTAGATAGGATGAAGGCGCTCAGTGTTTTTTGCGTAATTTTTTTAGCCGACTCTAAAAACAGATGAGGTTCGCTTAAGAATATCCGCGAAGAATGACCTTGCTCCGCAAGGCTCAACGCGCCAGCCAAAACACCCACTGCATTTCCATAAACATGTGGATAATGAATTGAGACAGGCCGCTTCAGTGCCTTAATCTCTGGTTGACTAGCCAAAGCCAAACCAAGCTGATAAAAAGTCTCAAACGATTTAAGACTGGCCATCAGTTCACCTACATCTTTCATTTCCTGAAACGTCATCATTGGCCATCGGGCAAAGATTCTTTTAACAAATAAGAGAAAGGGAAGTTTCGAATGAAGAAGCGTATGTATTTCGAAATTGCTAAAATTTGAAGGGTTGTCCTTTTTGGCTGACGAAGAAATGAACCCCTCTTCAAACGCCCTTTCGATAACCTTTTGAATCTCTAAGGCTGTTTTTTTATCCTGTTCAAGAGATGGATTAGAGCGATCACCTTTTTTTGCCCATTCAGCAAGAGATACCTTATTCTTAGGTACAGATATTACCAATTGGCTTTTTTGCAAATGGCCATTTGGGTTATATTTTGAACGATACTGATAGACTTCAACATTTTGATTCGCACTGTCAACAACAACATATCCGTTGAACTGGCTAACATAGAATGAAAACTTCCCATCATTAGGTTTATCATTAACCGCAGCAATGCCTGAATCAGGTGAAGAAAACGCGATTTCAGTTTCAGGGGGTACTTTTAATGTGTTAATCAACCATTGATATAAACTGCTATTTTCCTGGTTAAGATCTTTAAGCTGCATAATCTTTTATTCCCCGTGAGTGGCTTATACAAACAACGACCTTTTGATTGATAAACATACAAAAATATTTTCAATTATCATAATTGAATGTTCGTCATTATCGAAAAATCTAAGATGTTGTTGCGGACAAAAAATAGACTTATTTACACACCTGCTGCGTACGTAGTGGATTTGCTTAATATTTGTGTTTAAAAAATCTTAGCAAGCCGGGATGTATTGACATTACGACCCAACTCATAAAATTCGCAAAAACTCATAATTAATGGGTTCCATTTTTTAGGATCAACATAATGTGGCTTATTTGGAATTAACAAAGAGTCCTCTATGTGCGCACATAAGATACGCATTTCTATAGCAAGTAAAAATTCCTCTGGCACACCAAATGGATGGACACGTTCTAATATTGCTTCTAGTTGTATAGGGCATTCAAGCACCCGTGGTGATTTCACTTGATGAGACGCCGTTGCATTTAATTTATCGCGACCCGATTCTTGCTGTTGTTATACTATTTTTGAATTTGGAAAGATGTTTGTTGATGATTTATTCACTTAAAGTCTGCGTTGGCGTTTTTTCTTGGCAGGATTTTTTATCTTGGCATTAAGAAGAGCAAGGGCATCGTCTAAAGCAATATTTTCTGCATGTTGCGGGTCTTTAAGCGAAGCATGATTTTTGCCATCTGACACATAAGGGCCAAACTTGCCTTGCATTAAATGAATGTCCTGTTGTGTTTGTGGATCTTTACCTAATGTTTTAATTACGCGTTGGCCGCGTTTAGAAACAGCTTTGGGTTGACTTAAAATTTCAACAGCACGAGATAAATCAATAGAAAACACATCGTCTGGTTTTTTGATCGAACGAAATTCATTTTGATAAACAATATAGGGGCCAAAGCGGCCAATACCCACTTTAATTTCTTGTTGTGTGTCTGGATGAACACCAAGGGTTCTTGGCAAACGCAATAACTGCACGGCAATCTCTAATGTGACTTGTTCGGGGGTCATGCCTTTAGGCAAGCTTACTTGTTTGACTTTATTTTTTGGCTTTTTAACTGTTTTTTTAGCTTTTTTGGCTTTCGTTTTTTTACCAGTTTCTTCGGACACAGATTCTTCTGTTAAAGATTCTGCCAAAACAGGCGTATCTTCCACTAACTGAGCCAAGCCTCTTTGCACATAAGGCCCATAACGACCAGTCAACACATAAATGTCTTCTTGTGTATCCGGATCGCGCCCTAAAGACACAGGACCTTCTTGGCTGCTTTGCACCAAGGCATCAATCATTGATTCATTAAGATCTGCAGGCACCACTTGTGGCGGCAAAGAACCACGGGCCAAAATTTCACCAGACTCATTTTTCTTAATAAAATAAGGACCAAACTTGCCAATTTTAATATCAATCCCTAGCGACTTACCTAAATGAATCGTTTTAGCCGCCTGGCCATCTATTTTTTCTTGCGCCTCTTCTACATGCGTTAACAATCCATCGGTACCCAAATAAAATTCTTTTAAATAAGGTAAATAAGCACGGGTTCCTTCGGCAATTTCGTCCAACGATTCTTCCATCGTCGCTGTAAAGTGGGTGTCTACTAAGGTTGGAAAATAACCTGCCAATAAATCAGATACGGCAAAAGCAGTGAGCGTGGGCGCTAATGCTGGCCCCACCTTATGCACGTAACCTCTATCCATAATGGTGCCCATAATGGTGGCGTAAGTGCTCGGGCGACCAATGCCTTCTTTTTCCATTTTTTGCACTAAAGAGGCTTCTGTGTAACGAGCAGGAGGCTTGGTTTCGTGTTTGGTTGGATCCATGGTCTGCACCGTTAAATGCTGTTTAGGCTGTAAATCCGGCAAAATAGTTTCTTTTTCTTCTAATGCTTTTTGTGGATCGTCGTAGTCTTCTACATAAGCACGTAAAAAACCAGGAAACACAATCACAAGCCCACTGGCCTGAAACCAATGCGGCGTTTGATTATTGCGACTTTCTATTTTAAATAAAAGCGTGGTCTTTTTTTGTTCAGATTCACGCATTTGACTCGCCATCGTGCGCCTGTAAATAATTTCATACAAAGCAAGTTCAAGCCCCAATAATCCTGTATCTTGTGGACTTTTAAAGCTTGTTCCAGAAGGACGAATGGCTTCGTGTGCTTCTTGTGCGTTTTTTGATTTGCTTGCATATTGTCTTGGTGTGGCACTTAAATAAGCATCTCCATAACGCTGAACAATCGCTTGCCTGGCGGCATGAATCGCTTCTTGCGACAAGGCCACAGAGTCTGTACGCATGTAGGTAATAAACCCTTTTTCATACAATCCCTGTGCAATTCGCATCGTATCTCTAGAAGACAAACCAAGCTTACGATTGGCTTCTTGTTGCAAGGTCGACGTAATAAAAGGTGGTGCCGGCGTACGTTTAAATGCTTTTTCTTCGCGTTCTTCTAGCTGGCAACTACTTCCTGGATGTAAACTATTAATGATTTCTTGTGCTTTTTTTTGGTCTAAAACAAGAACCTGCGATTGAGGCAACAGCAACCCAGTTGTTTCATCAAAATCTTTGCCTGTTGCAATTTTTTTATCGCCAATTTTTACCAATTTGGCGACACAACGCGCGCCATTATCCACGGCCAAGTTTGCTTCTATTCCAGCATACCCAGCAGATACAAAAGCAATTCGTTCACGTTCTCTTTGAACAATTAATTTAACAGCCACAGATTGCACACGACCAGCAGACAATCCAAAAGCAATCTTATTCCACAATAAAGGTGATAACGTATAACCCACCAAGCGATCTAAGATGCGCCTTGTTTCTTGTGCACGCACTAATTTTTCATCCAACGTTCTTACTTGGTCTAACGCACGCTTAATGGCAGATTCGGTAATTTCGTGAAACACCATACGGGCATAAGGAATTTTAGGTTTTAATAATTCTAATAAATGCCAACTGATGCTCTCGCCTTCTCTGTCTTCGTCGGTGGCAAGTAATAAACTATCGGCTTCTTTAATTAGTTTTTTAAGTTCCGCAATCACTTTGGTTTTAGTTTTAGGAACAATGTAAAGAGGTTTAAAATCATGCGCGGTATCTACCCCTATTTTAGCCCATGCCTCTTTTTTTAAAGTGTCTGGAATATCTGCTGATGATTGAGGTAAATCACGCACATGGCCATTACACGCCACGATCGTAAAATTGTGTGGTAACAATTTTTTGAGCGTTTTAGCCTTAGTGGGAGACTCAACGATCACCAAAGGTCGTTGTTTAAGAAGAGATGTTGTCATGCATTATCTGACTAGAGTTTGGTTGCATCAACTAAGCTTTTAACAGCTGCCAATGATTTGTTAAGTTCGGTTTTTTCGGCATCTGTCAAAGTAATTTCCACTACTTTTTCTACACCGCCTGCACCAATCACCACGGGCACGCCCATAAAACAGCCCTTAATTCCGTATTCGCCGTTTAAATAAGCAGCACAAGGCAACACGCGTTTTTTGTCATATAAATAAGATTCTGCCATGGCAATTGCAGACGCCGCAGGAGAATAAAAAGCGCTGCCTGTTTTAAGCAAATTAACTACTTCTATACCGCCTTTTCTGGTGCGTTCTACAATCTGTGCAATTTTTTCAGCAGGTAACAATTCTGTTACAGGAATACCCGCCACGGTAGAATATCTTGGCAATGGAACCATGTCATCGCCGTGACCACCCAATACAAACGCATTGACATCTTCTACGCTCACTTTAAGCGCATCTGCCAAAAAATAACGCATGCGTGCAGAATCCAACACACCGGCCATACCAACTACTTGTTGTGATTTAAACCCTGTCAACTTCCACATCGCATAAACCATCGCATCGAGTGGATTTGTAATCACAATCACAAATGCATTAGGCGCACGTTTTTTAAGATTTTCGGCTACATCTTGTGTGATTTTTAAATTGGTCATTAATAAATCATCGCGGCTCATGCCTGGTTTTCTTGGCAATCCTGCGGTCACAATTACTACATCAGCACCTTCTATTTCGTCATAACGGTTGGTGCCTACAAGATTACAATCTGATCCAATCACAGGACGTAGCGCATTTAAATCCAAAGCTTTGCCTTGCGGCGTGCCTTCGGCCACATCAAAAAGTACAATATCACCCAGATTTTTTTGCGCACACAAAAGCGCTAAAGTTCCGCCAATTTGCCCTGCGCCAATCAATGCAATTTTTTTCTTTGCCATATATTTATGTTACCTTTTTATTGTATAAAAAAATTAATTATAGAACGCCAACACATGTATGTATGAATATTTCTACATACATGTAATCATGGCATCTGCAAACTCAGAACATTTAACTTCTTTTGCGCCAGGCATTTGTCTTGCCAAGTCATAAGTCACAGTTTTTGCAGCAATAGCGCCTTCTACACCTTTAATAATTAAATCTGCAGCTTCATTCCAACCTAAATGTCTAAACATCATTTCGCCAGACAAAATCACAGAGCCTGGATTAATTTTGTCCAGATCTGCATACTTGGGCGCTGTTCCGTGTGTGGCTTCAAATACTGCTGCTTTGTCGCCGATATTGGCGCCTGGCGCAAGTCCCAAACCACCCACCAAAGCAGCGGCGGCATCAGAAATATAATCTCCGTTTAAATTAGGCGAAGCAATCACTTGATATTCATCTGGACGCAATATAATTTGCTGGAACATAGAATCTGCAATACGATCCCTTAATAAAACTTTTTGAGCGGGCACTTTGCCAGATAATTTTTCTGTTACATAAGATTCGGTCACCACTTCTTTGGCAAACTCTTTTTTTGCTAGTTCGTAACCCCATTCCATAAAAGCACCTTCTGTGTATTTCATAATGTTGCCTTTATGCATTAAAGTCACGTTAGCTAATTTGTTTTGCACCGCATAAGCAATTGCGCGACGCACCAAACGTTTGGATGCAAATGCAGACATTGGTTTAACACCAACGCCAGAATCAGCACGTAAAGATTTACCTGCTTTCTTAAGCAAGCCCTTGTTTAACCATTCGATCACTTTTTTGGCTTCTGCAGATCCCTTTTTAAATTCAATTCCAGAATACACATCTTCTGTGTTTTCTCTGAAAATAATCATATTTACTTTTTCGGGTTCTTTTAAAGGGCTAGGTACACCTTTGAAATAACGCACAGGACGAATACACGCATACAAATCTAAAACTTGTCTAAGTGTGACGTTTATCGATCTAAAACCACCCCCAACAGGGGTTGTTAAAGGACCTTTAATGGCCACTTTATATTCTTTAATGGCTTTAAGCGTATCCTCTGGCAACCACACTACGCGTCCATAAACACGGTTGGCTTTATCACCCGCATAAATTTCAAACCATTGCACACGGCGCTTACCTGCGTAAGCTTTGGCTACGGCTGCATCAAACACACGTTGTGCTGCACGCCAAATATCGGGTCCGGTGCCATCGCCTTCGATAAATGGAATAATGGGACAATGAGGCACTTTAAGTGCGCCCCCTTTTAATACTTCTATTTTTTCACCTTCTTTGGGTGCTTTTAGTAATTCATACTTTGGCATGAAAAATCCTTCTCTATGATGGTTGTTCTAAATCCTGAGGCATCAGTTTTAGCGAACACGGGTCTAAATGCAAGATTTATGATTGCTAAGTCAAGGGCGGGACTTAAGGGGCCATGATTTGTTTTTACCGTGTGCAATTTTTTTCCACGCAGATTCAATATCAAACGGTGTAGACATAGGCGCTTGCGAATTATGACATTGCAAACACACTTGCGGCGTTTGTGGCAATAACCCTAAAACTTGCGATAATTCTTTGTCTTTCATAACGTAAGATTTTGAATAGTAACGCCCAGGGCCATGACAAGATTCACATTGAACGCCCTGCTCTAAAAGAGCAGTAGAATCATGACTGACATTAGACAAAGGCAATTGATGACAAATTAAACACTGACCTTCTTTTTTTTGCGTGCCCAGTAAAGAATCAAAAGCCTTGGCGTGAGGACTATTTTTCCAAATCTCGTATTCTTTAGCATGGCAGCTTTGGCATGTGGTTGCACCCACATAGTGCTGCGGCGCAGAGGCCATGTAATAAATAAAATACAAAACAAACCCCATTGGCATATCTCAACACGCTCCCACAGAACGTTCAAGGGCAATAATCAATTGTTCCATATGGGTACGTTCGTGAGCGGCAGATAAAAATCCAACTTCGTAAGCAGAAGGCGGCAAATAAATAGAAGACTTAAGCCAAGACGAATAGCGTTCTCTATAAGCAGTCATTGCTTGCGGCGCAATTTGTTCGGCCGTTTTGGGTGGTGAACCTAAATGCCAATACAACCAAAATACGCTGCCTGATTGAATCAATTGCACACCCTGAGAAGGCAAAGATGAAGCACGAAACAACTGCCCCAAATAAGCCGATAAATCGGCCAATTTAAGGTAGACATCTCCCTGTTCTAAAACTTTAAGTGTCGCAATACCACAAGCCACAGACAATGCGTGCGCAGACATGGTGCCTGCCTGATAAACAGGCCCCATAGGTGCAAGCAAGCTCATCACTGAACGTTTGCCAAGTACCGCCCCAATAGGCATGCCGCCACCTATGATTTTAGCAAGCGTAGTAATGTCTGGCTCCACGCCACAAGTCTTGCCGTAGCCACCAAAATGGTTTCTAAATCCGCTAATGACTTCATCAAAAATAAGTAGTGCACCGTATTTTTCACACTGTGATTTAATATTTTTTAAAAAGGCATTGGTTTGCAACAACAGACCATTATTGGCTGGCATGGGTTCGATAATCACACAGGCCACGTCTTGGCCATAATCTTTAAAAAATAAATTAAACGAATCTTCGTCACCCAAAGTAAGCACATAGGTTTCTTTGGCTGTTTGCACACTTACGCCCGCACTTTCGGGCAATCCTTGTGTGGCAAGCCCACTTCCTGCTTTAACAAGCAAGGCATCACCGTGACCATGATAACAACCACTAAATTTAACAACTAAACGGCGATGAGTTGCTGCACGCGCCAAACGAATGGCGGTCATTACAGCTTCTGTGCCAGACACAACTAAACGTGCTTGTTCGGCATATGGAAATGCACGTAGCAGCCGTTCTGCAAATTCAACTTCTTGTGCATGACAAGCACCATAAGCAAGGCCCAGCGGTGCCTGCTCTGCAATAGCGGTCAATACTTCTTTGGGGCTATGTCCCAAAATTAAAGGCCCAAACGCCAAACAAAAATCAAGGTAGCGATAACCGTCTTCGTCATACAAAAATGCGCCTTCTGCGCGTTTTATATAAATAGGCGTTCCACCCACGTGTTTAAAAGCGCGTACGGGGCTATTCACGCCGCCTGGAATCAGACGTTCAGCACGTTGGTACAGGGCGGTTGACAATGGAATAGAATGCATGTTGGCGCCACTCATAAGGTTCCTCCAAAAGCGAGTTTGTGTTTTGCATTAATTGATGAATCTGTTCAAGCACAAACTGAAAATCTACAGGTTGTGGATAATCATGATGCGGTAATGTGCAAAATCCAAAACGCATACGACCATCACAAGCCCATGATAAAGATAAAAAAAGCCCTTCTACATGGCAACCAAATGGGGTTGTGCAACCACCTTCTATGGCAGATAAAAACAATCGTTCCCAAGCGGCTGCACGTGCACTTTCTTGATGATGAATAGAGGTTAAAAGTGATTGTATATCTGTGTCTTTATCTCTTATTTGCACGGCAATACAGCCTTGCCCAGGTGCATGAGGCCAAAGCCAAGGATTTAATTGAAACACCCAATAATGGCTAATATCCAAACCAAGACGCTCAATGCCTGCTTGCGCCAAAACAATCGCATCGTATTGCCGTTCTTGCAGTTTTTTTAGGCGTGTGGGCACATTTCCACGCAAAGGCTTGGTTTTTAATTGCGGCCCATAATGCGCAATTAAATGTTCGCGACGCAAGGCAGATGTACCAATCACCGCACCTGCTTTTAAAGGCAGTAGCCGCGGCATTGAATCTATCACAGCTACGGATTCTGGGTGTGCAATTAACCAATCACAGGGCGTATGGCGTTTTAAAATAGCCCCCAATGTTAAGCCTGTTGGGTTTTTTGTGGGTAAATCTTTTAATGAATGAACAGCCGCATCTATGCGTTGTTGCAACAAGGCGTCTTCTAATTCTTGTGTAAAAAATCCTTTTTCTAACTGGCCAACCAAGCGTTCTGCCAAAGACACATCACCTGCCGTTGTAATCACTTGTTCTTCAATCTTTAACGGCAACAAGTTTGTTGATTGCTGTGCGGCTAATAATTGCGACACATGACGTGTCTGATAAAGCGCTAAATCACTGCCTCTTGTGCCCACTCTAAACTTGCGACCTAAAGATGCCATGCCGCAGTGACTAGCATAAAGCGTAAACAAGGTCACCCTTACCTGATAAAAGCAGTCTATTGATAAAAATTAAGCGATATTATTTTTAATTTGTTTGTATTTGTTTTTGATATCATCAAAAGAAGGGGTCATGGCAATAAACATTTTTCTGTAAGTCTTTTCGTCGCCACGATCGATTCTTTCAAATGCTTCTTTAAGATAAGCATCGTTTCCTGATTGATAAGCCAAAAATAATGCGATTGCTGCGTCTTCGTCTGTTATGTAACCAGACAATAGTTCTTTGATTGATTTATCAACCAATCTCTGTGTTTTTTCATTGTTCCAAATAGATTTATCTTGAAGATTTTTTCTTGCTTGTTCATCTTTAAGTGCAGCCGAAAAAAATTTTTCTATGCCGTCGTCGTCTAATTCTTTTAATTTATCTAAATTGGCTCCAAATAACTCCACTTTATCGGCCACATCAAGTGCGTCACCTGAACGAAAAATACTCAATAACTCTGATGCCACACGATTTTCTTTAAGTCCTTCTTTGGCTACGCTGGCAGCGGCAACAACACCCCCTGTAATCAAAGGCACCACACCTGTTCCTGCTGTTGCAATGGCAACCGCTGAGCCACCAAGTTCAACGCTTGTGAGTATTTTTTCTGCAGAAGAAACGTCTTTACCTCTGTCTATAGAATCCAATAATTCAAAAGAAGAAGTAGCAACACCTATAGCTCCACCTACTTTACCAAGATAGCGGCCAGCTTCGGACAAGACAGGTGCTGCAGATTCTACGGTGGAAACAACTGCTTTACTTGCATGACTTGCGCTTTTTAATAAAGTTTCGCCAGCTTTTTCTAATCCGCGAGAACGTGCCATAACACCCATGGCACGAAGTGTTTCCTTAACAGGCCTAGGCAAACGGCTCAATGGTTTGCCCAGTTTATTGTACTCTTTAGCAAGATCAAAGGCTTCTATCATTTTTACTTGCTTAGCAATCACTGCATTTTTTCCACACACTTGGCTAAAGCGCTGATAAATAGACTTAAGTCCATTAAAAGAATAAGAGCGTACATGATTTGTTGGATTTTCACGCGTAAGATTTTCAATTGTTTCTAGTCCACCACTCAATTCTTTTTGCAATTTAGTTATTTCTTTCATTAAATTTTGCACTTTTTGTTCGCACAAAGCGGTTTGCATTGGATCTTTGAGTGTTTGTGCTGAATTTTTTAAGTGTTCTATTTTGGATAACAAATCACGTTCTGCGGCAAGCGCTGCTTTTTTAAACCAATTTTGAACATCACCCAATTTTTCATATTCTGGTGATTCCACCAATGCATGTAGTTTTTTTAATTCGCTGCTTGCATCTGTTAATTTGGCAAGTAACGTATCCGTATTAACAAATTTAGTGAACCGAGTCGCTGTTTTTCTTATTGCACCAGAAGAATCATGACTAATCGGATCCAAGGCACCTACCATCTTATTAATGACCGTCTTTTGCTGTGCAAGCGTCTTGGTCACATCAGCTGCGACATGTTGATGACCTAACACAGCCATTCTCATTTGCGAAAATAATTCATTGAGCGCCTCGTGACCTTCTAGTTTTTTACCCAAATAACTGGGATTAAATTCTTCGAGCAATCGAGAAACAGATTGTAAATCGTGGCTATTTAGTTGTGAATTCCCATTTTTAAACGCAACTAATTTATCCATGCCACCAGTTAATTGCATCCCCACAGACTGAATATCACACAGCACTTTTTTTATTTGAGAGAGGCCAAATTTTTGTGCGCCATCTTTAACCAAAATGACACTTTTCATACCCTCTTCAAAGTTTTCGGCCGCACGTTTAAACCAGGTATGCGCAGAACCCAAGCTATTGTAGCGTTCGTTCGATACTGTTTTAACAATATTGGATAATTCAGAAAGCGCAGATTGAATGACAGTCTGTACTTCGTTTACCGAATGAGGTGTTTTTGTTCCCGTAACCTGAACTGCCGATTTAATTAGGTCGCCCACAATCACCTCCAGATAGATATAAATATTATTAATCAGAATAGAGGTGTGTGCTAGTTTTTTTGATTATTGAATAATAAATAGATTGAGCACGTGCTCAGTCACGAATCATTAGGATTAATGAGCCAGCAAAAAATCAATGAGTCGTTCGCGTTCTTGTTCATTAAAAAACGAAATTTCTATTTTTCCACGGCCTTTTTGATCAACGATAGACACACGAGTGCCTAACTTACTTTGCAATTCATCAATCAATGCCAATAAAGAAACAGATGGCGTATCTTGGGCCGATTTTTTATCACCGGTTGTTAGTGGCTTATCTTCTTTAAGCGTATTCACCAATTTTTCTGTTGCCCGTACCGATAATTGTTCATGCTGAATGCGTTTGGCCGTTTTTTCTATTTGTGCGGCAGAATCAAGTGCTAGCAAAGCACGCGCATGACCCATGCTGACTTGATTTTCAAGCACCATTTGGCGCACACGCGCAGGCAATTTAAGCAAACGCAAACTATTGGTAATAGTACTGCGCTCTTTACCCACTTGTTCGGCCAATTGTTCTTGCGTGTAGCTAAATTCTTCGATTAATTTTTGATAAGCCAACGCTTCTTCTATTGGGTTTAAATCTTGTCTTTGAATATTTTCAATAAGTGCCAAGGCAAGTGCTTGTTTTTCATCTAAATCTTGTACAATTGCGGGCACGGATTTTAAGGCCGCCTTTTGTGCCGCACGAAACCGCCGTTCGCCTGCCACAATTTGATAACGATGTTCGGCTATTTTACGCACAATAATTGGTTGAATTACACCGCTTTGTGCAATAGACTGTGCTAATTCTTCGAGCGCTTGAGGATCAAAATGTTGCCTGGGTTGTCCTTTATGCGGTTCGATTTTTTCGATAGGTAAATTCAAAATTGCCCGTTTATCCAAATAAGGCTCTAACCCTGCTACCGAAGACGGAATTAAAGCAGATAACCCGCGGCCTAACACTTTTTTTTGAGTAGATGCAGTCGCCATAGTGCGACTTGTTCTGGCACATATTGGGGGTTCTTTCAAACAAATAAAACAACTCTACGTATTTATGAACGATAATTGCTCAAAACAATTTTAAAACAATAGTATTTGCTTAAAATGTAAGGATTTCAATACAATGAATTTTAAAAAATTAGTCTATCTGATTTTATTCTTTGCTCAAACTGCGTCAATTAATCATTTATGGGCCGATATCCCTAAAAAAGTAGGTAAGTGGGCAAAAACAGATAAAGATCTGCGTTATGAAGGCACACATTTTGGTTATTCGGTGTCTATATCTAAAAACAATGTGTTAGCAAGCGGTCCATTAAACGGTGGGCTTTTAAAAAATTACACAATTAATAATAATTTATTAAAAACAGAAGCATCGTTTGCTTTTCCTGCTGGAACGTCGGGTGACTATGGGACAGCCACGGCATTAAACGACCAAATAAATGCGGTGAGCGCACCTTACAGATCCCCAAAAGCGATGATATTCCTTCCTGATGGAGAACTTTCTCTAGCCTATAGAGACTGTGGAATTGCACTGAGTGCAGCCAAAAGCTTTTTATTTGTAGGATGCCCCGTGAACGAAAAAACAAGAGGCATCGAACACACCCCACGCGTTATTTTTTACAAAAAACAACTTAACACACTAAGCAATGTAAAAGAAATCATCTTTCCTGATAGCGATTCTTTTGCCGGAGGCACATTAGCCAGTGACCAAGACACTTTGGTGATTGGCGCTAAACAATTAAAGAACTACCAAACAGACGGAACAGAGCTCAATAATTCTGGGGCTGCTTATGTATACCAAAATATGGGTAGCGATGGATGGAAAATAAAAGCAACGCTTAAAGCAACTACCCCACAAGCAAATGCTTATTTTGGTTCGGCCATTGCTATTTTTGATGATTTAATTGTTGTGGGTGCCCCAAGAGAAGAGAATCAAGGCCTTACACAGGCAGGTGCCGCCTATATATTCAAAAGAGAATCCGATGGATCATGGGGATTTTTTCAAAGAATAACAAGTGCTACACCGCAAACTTATGGTGTATTTGGTGTATCTATTGCCATTACTACAGTCAATCAAATTAAAACTATTTTTATAGGTGCAGACAGCGAAGATACAGATTCGAAAGGCGATAACGGACAGGTTCATATTTTTACTCAAAGTACAGAAAACGGATATTTTTATGATGTAGAACAACTATCTGGCACTCAAAATAATGCTTATTTTGGTAATGCCATTGCGGCTTATGAAAACAGTGTTGTGATTGGTAGCCACGGTTATGATAATTGGGATGGGGCCGTCTATCTTTATCAATTTTTGCAATTTTCCGAAAACGGTGGCACCTGCACTCAAAACAAAGACTGTCTTAGTGACTCATGTGTGGATGGCATCTGCTGCAATACCTCCTGCCGCGGCACTTGTGAAACATGTCAAGCACCTAATCAACTGGGGACATGTGTTGCTCGCACCGCAAAAGAAAATTATGTATGTAGAGCAGCAATAGACAGCTGTGATGCCGCCGAAGTCTGCGACGGAACGGGAACATATTGCCCACCAGACACGGTAAAACCTGCAAATACATTGTGCCGAGAAGCGACGAGCGCCTGTGATATTGCAGAAGTTTGTGACGGCAGTGCTAAAGAATGCCCTACCGATGCTGTTAAAGCCTCTCAAACTTTGTGCAGAGAATCCGCCGGCGATTGCGATATTGCAGAAGTTTGTAACGGCAGTGCTAAAGAATGCCCTATCGATGCTGTTCAGTCTAACGATAAGATATGCCGGGCAGTCAGTGATATTTGCGACCTTGCAGAAACTTGCGACGGCACCCATGTGGATTGCCCAGTTGACCAATTTGAACCAAGTAGTTTTATTTGCCGTGACAGCAGTCATTCAAACGATCCGGCCGAACACTGCACAGGCAATAATAGCGCCTGTCCGCCCGATATTAAAGCGCCTAATCCACCAACAGACAACAGCAACAATAACAACACCAACAGCCAAGGATCGTCTTTGACTAAAAAATCTGGCTGCCAATGTAACAGTACACAGTCGCCACAACAATGGGCACAAAGCATGATAATGATGGGTATTGTTTATTTTGTGCTAAGAAAAATTCATGGTATGCAAAAACGATTGTCTTAGTGTGTTTATGCGCGTGGCACGCGGGATGCCATTATAGATTCGTAACATCTTAAAAAATACCAAGCAAAAATGATGTTTGCAATTGGTGCAATTGTTAAACCCAACGAAGCAAACCAGGTATGAGAAGCCGCGCTGGCTAGATAAATCCAATCAGATACCATTTCTGTTAAACGAACCCCTGCAATCATCACAAGTAAATGTGGTTGTTCTTTCCATTTAAGCAAGGCATAAGCCTGCATCAAAGTAAAACCTATCCAAACGCCCCCTGTTCTTTTAAGCAATGCTTGTGGATCTACATAATCTGCATGATGAAAAATCAAAAACCAATAATGCGGCGCAAACAAACAAAACGAAAACAGCGTAATATCCAAAACAACTAAAAAAATGAGTAACGCATTCACATAACGCAAAGTCATTTAATTATTCTCCTTATGAATTGATTTTTTACACATGATGTATCTGCTCTATTTGGGCAAGCCCTAAACGCCGTGCAGTATAAAAAAGATGAACATCTGGATAAAGCGCACATTGATGTTGCAAATTAAATACACGTGCAAGCGCCAAATGCGGCGCATTAAACGTTTGAATAAAAGAAAGCCCTTGTTCACCTATTATAATAGGCGCAACAAACAAGTGTAATTCATCAACCAAGTCCAATTCCATCAATCGTCCAATTAAGCGCCCACCACCTTCTACCAAAAGTTGGCTAATGCCTTTTTTATGATACAAATCTTTTAAAGCTTGGTGCATATCGACCCAATGATATTGGTCATTAGGTAGCACAAAGACTTCATGGCCTTGTGCTTTTATTTTATCTATCATTACGGAGTCTGTGTTATGTGTTGTTAACAACAAACAAGCACGTCCGTCATTCAAACACACACTATTTAACGGCGTGCGTAATTTAGAATCCACAATCACCCGTAAAGGTTCATAATCGTCTTGTTCTTGCCGTGCGCTCAAGCGTGGATTGTCATGTATAATCGTATTTACACCAACCATCATAACTTGTGTATGAAGTCGCATTGATCTCCCTACCTGACGCGCTTGTGCACCGGTAATCCATTGAGATTCATGTTCAGATGTAGCAATTTTACCATCTAAAGATATCGCCACCTTTACAGACACAAAAGGGCGTTTTAATTGTTGCGACAACACAAAATCACGAATTAAAAACAAACATTCAGGTTCAAGAACAGGACCTTCTACTTTAATTTTTTGCGCTTTTAGCTTGGCAATACCACGCCCAGCCACTAATGGATTGGGATCAATACATCCATATACCACATGCCTAATGCCCGCTTGAATAATCGCATCTACACAAGGGCCTGTTTTGCCATGATGCGCACAAGGTTCAAGTGTAACATAAAGCGTCATGGCCGATAAATCTTGATGTCCCAAAGACAGGGCTTGTGTGATGGCTTCTATTTCTGCATGTGGCAGGCCTGCACGTCTATGATATCCAGAAGCAATCATTTGTTCGTTTAAAACAAGCACCGCTCCCACGCTTGGATTGGGACCTGTTCTACCATAGGCAACAGACGCACAACCAATAGCGGTTTTCATCCATAAGGTATGATTTTGATAAGTCATAAGGAGGATGAACGTAACCGAAAGAAAATAAAATGAGAAGCCAGGCCACACAATTCGTGTAATTTAAAAACTACTCTAAGATTTCTAAAGGAATAAACATCAAACGCCCGTCACGTTCAACTTGCAATACAAACACCGATTCTTTGTCATCGCTTTGGGCTAAAATACGCTTAAGATCATCCAAAGAATTCACCGTTTCTTTGTTAACAGAATGAATCACATCTCCGTTTTTTAGGTTTTCGGCCCAATACGGTGCATAATTAGTGCTGGCTGCAATCACCACACCACTGGCCATGCGTAGCGGCGGCAATAACGGAAGCGTCCGTTTATCTACATTTAGGCCTAAAATACCCAATTTTTTAATCAAATTATTTTCGGGGCTCACCATTTGTGTAAAACGGTAAGGGTCATAAGAACGTTCTAATACAGTGACGCGCAATTGCAGTTCTTGCTTGTCACGAATCACCTTTAACGTGACTACGTCGCCTGCTTTAACGCGATATAAATTCACATCAAATTGGCGGGCATTTTCCATCGTTTTTCCATTTAAAGATAAAACTACATCACCCACCAAAAGACCGGCCTTTTCTGCCGAAGATCCAGGATATACGTCGCTTAAAATGACACCTCTAATTTTATCAAGACCCAATCCGCTGGCTAAAGTGGGTGAAATAGTTTGCGCTTTCACACCAATCAAGCCACGGTGCACATAGCCTACCGTTTTAATTTGTTGATACACATTGGATACAATATTACTGGGGATGGCAAAACCCAAACCTTCGCTACCACCAGACTTAGAAATAATAAAAGTATTAATACCTATCACGTGACCAGACATATTCACCAATGGCCCACCACTATTTCCAGGATTAATAGGCGCATCGGTTTGAATATAAACCATTGGGCTATCGGGTTTCATTTGCCTGGCAACTGCGCTCACAACACCCATACCCACAGATCCATCTAGTCCACGTGGGCTTCCAAATACTAAACTTAAATGCCCCACGCGCACCTCATCCGAATCTGCCAATTTAAGCGGCACAAGACCACTGCGTTCTATTTTTAGAACTGCCAAATCAGTTTCAAAATCAATGCCCACCAGTCTTGCAGGAATAAGCGCTTGACGTTGTTTTATCGCAGAATGCGACTGCGTATCCATGAACAGAGATAACTGCACGCGCAGATGTTGTGCACCTTTAACCACATGTGAATTAGTGACAATGTAACCATCTTCCGACACAATCACGCCAGAGCCAGAACTCGCATGACGCGCTATCATGCCAGAATCAATTTCAGAAGAAGACGCTTCTGCTTCGTAGCCTGTGGCAAAAATTTGCACCACAGAAGGCATCACCGAAGCACCTATTTTTTCGAATGATTTATTTAAATCAACCAATACAGAAGATTTAATATTCGCCGCATTGTCGGCATAAGCCACATTTAAAGAAAAATAAGACAGTAATAAGATAACGGACCACATTCTTTTCATAACTTCATCAAGTATATAAAGAAACAACCTTTTCTCTAGTTTATTTTAAACATCCGTTGTTTAGTCAGTGACAAGCATAAGTGTAGATCTTTTCATGCGCTTTGTGTAGCCAAAGCACACTATGTCGCAAATAAAGCCACCTGAGTCTCATATTGTATCTTTTGCCTCTAAACGATTAGTGCCAAGCTATCAGGTCGAAGAAAAATTTAACCAAATAGAATCACAAAAAGAGCCGCAAACTCTGATACAAAATATTCATCCTTTAGAATTACGCATGTTGATTCAAGCATTGCCAGAAGAAGATGCAGGCTTTATTCTCACACATGCTTCGGCAGAACAAATCAATCAAATATTGGCTCTTGATTTTGATAGACCAGACTACACCACTCAATTTGTAACACTCGAAAAATTTTTAAGTCATCTAAAAAACCAAGGCCAAGGCAAAGTCACAGAATTTTTTTTAAAATTAGACGAAGAACTGCAAACGCTTTACTTAGCCAAGCGATTAGGTATTTACGAGACCCGAGACGAAACAGAAAAAGTGCCCGAAGAACAAGCACAATACTTAACGCCAGATGGAACCTTTATTGTGTGCAACAAAGGATATCCAAACGACCAAACAAACCAATCCATGCCTGAACAGCAAGGCTTTGATCCATTAATACTCATTGCAGATTTATATCTCACAGACTGGAGACAAGCCGACCTCATGCTAAGAGATGCTAAATGGACCATCGTGACAGAGCTAGAAGACGAATTAAATAGATTAAGTCTTGGGCGAATCGAAGCCTTGGGCATTCCAAGTGACGAAGAAGCGCTTAAGATTTTTGCAAGAACACCGTCTATCGATTTTATCTTAAAAAATAAACGCCATAGCCAAGACCCACATGCGTCTCACACACATCAAGATCCACCTCTTTTACAACATTATTTAGAAGCCTATACTGCTGAATGTTTTTTCTTTCGCGCCTTATCTTTGGTTCAATCACACACACTTTTTAATGATTTAAGAAGCGAATTAATTCACTTAACTTATGCATTTTCTTTGGTTCACAAACAAGATGTAAGCAATGCCGATGTCTTACAACAAGCAGCAACAGAAGTTAAAAATTTATTATCTTTAGGATTAGAAATCCAGTCCGAAGGTTCGCTTGAACAAGCTTCTCTTTTATTATCTCAGTATCCTTTGTCTGTGTTTTTAAAAGTGGCGTTATTTCAAACACGACAATTCCAAGGTTGGGTCAAAAAAGCTCAAAAAGAAGGCTTATTTCATATCAATGGTCATTACTTACTTGAAAGCGAAAAAAAAGCATTTATACAAAGTTTACTCCATCCTATTTGTCCACGACTAAGCACACAAGAAGGCGAAGAAAAACACGCGTTTTCGGCACGTTATCAAATTGTTCAAGTGCAAAAAAAACTAGAACATTGGGCACTCCAGTGCTTATCTATACGCATCTTAATTCAACAATTATGCCCATCTGCAGAAAAAGCCCTGCAAGCACACATAGAACAACCATTAGAAGAAGTAGAAGCAGAACATTTACTGACCACACTTTTAGGTATGTATTTAATTACACAAATCCCTCTTTTGTCCGATCATCACAATTTGCCTGAAAAGCCATTTGGTTACATTGGGATAGATACCCAAACCTTGCAAGCATTAGCGTTAGCGCTCAAACAACGTCCACAAGACATTCAAATTCACATACACAACCAAGATAAGCTTTCGCTGCTTTTAAATGAACAACTAAAAGATTTGCAGGCCCGCATTAAAAACATGCATTTTAATGAACACAGTAAACCTGAATATTTAAATTTACTCAGTCATTCAAAACATTTAAAATTAGCGACAAACCATACACCAACAGCAACGTTTAATGCACAATTGCCATACACGCTCAAAGAGATTCAATCTTTACTACCAATACCACCAAGCATCGTCGTTCAATCAGGCAAGGTACGAGACAATCTGGTATTAAACCAATCTCATACACGTATCATGATAACAACAGATAGAATTTCTGCGTTTGATCATATTCTTGGAACTATTCCATTTAAAGGTGAGCTACTTTGTCAACTTGCTTATTTTTGGTTTGAAAAAACAAAACACATCGTCCCCAATCATGTGATTCAACTAATAGATCCTCAAGCGCTTCTTGTGCACCAGGCCAAAGTAATTCCTATCGAAGTCATTGTAAGACGTTATTTAACAGGGAGTTTGTGGCGTAGTTATCAAGCTTCTATAAAAAACGTGGAACAGGATTATGGTATTTATTTACCGCCAGGACTTTTGGCGTATCACCGTTTTGAATCTCCGCTTATCACACCTACAAGCAAAGCATCTATAGGGCAACACGACACGCCATTAACAGAAACCGCAATCATAGAAAGCACCTATTGCACCAAAGATATTTGGGAGCAAATCAAAACCATGTCGCTTGCGCTCTTTAAAAACGCAGAAATACACGCGCTTAAACAAGGGCTTATTTTGGTGGACAGCAAGTATGAATTTGGCTACATAAGAACACAACAAGGAATCCCACAACTTGTACTTGTTGATGAAATTCACACGCCAGATTCTAGTCGGTATTGGGATGTTTACGACTTTGCGCATGCCATGCAACAAAAACACGATCCAGAGTCTTTGGATAAAGAATTTTTAAGACGTTGGTTAATCACGCAAGGATTTTCTTTTAAAGGTACACCACCAGCACTGACTGATGACATTCGCGTGGCACTGGCGCAACGTTATTGGCAATTGTACGAACGCATAACAGGACAACCTTATCCATTGCAAACAGGCGATACGTCTGTGCGTCTAACAAAGGCAATTGCACCTTATCTTAAATAAATTCAGGACATTTTTGTTTATGATACCTTATTTTATTTCTGCTCACGGCGCCATTCATGCACTAGGAAAAAACACATCTACTATTTGTGATAATCTTTTAACATTACAGGCACAACACTCAAAAGAAGATATTTTAAATACATTAAAAAAAGACTACATTTCTTATTATCATCAATACCCAGTTTATTATGTACGTGATCCTTTACCTGAAATAAATCAAACACATTGGCAGTATCGATGCAGAAACAACCAGTTATTGCTGGCCGCTTATCACTGCATTGAACCGCGCGTAGAAGCAATCAAACGCCAAGTGGGTGCGCATCGCATAAGTATTGTGCTGGGTTCTAGCACATCTGGCATTGCAGCCACAGAACAGGCTTTTGCTTATTATCAAGCGCATCAATCATTTCCTAAGGATTATCATTTTTATCAACACGAATTAGGCAGTGTAAGCCAATTTTTAGCGCGTTATGCCCATATTACAGGGCACGCATACACTATTTCTACTGCGTGTTCATCCAGTGCCAAAGCTTTCTTAGGTGCTTATTGGCTACTTAAACATAATTTAGCAGATGCTTGCATTGTGGGCGGTGTGGATTCGCTTTGCGAATTAACATTAAGAGGGTTTGAATCTTTGGGGCTTTTATCCACGCAAATTTCTAACCCCATGAGTAAAAATCGCTGCGGAATTAATATCGGAGAAGGCGCCGCATTGTTTATACTAGAAAAACCAGATTTAGGTATTGTCCCACCAGAACACAATTTATCCTTACTGGGTGTGGGCGAATCTAGCGATGCCTATCATATGTCTTCGCCCGATCCACAAGGACTGGGCGCTCAAGCAGCCATAAAGCAAGCATTAGAACAGAGTCAATGCACGCCGCAAGACATTGATTATATCCATCTGCATGGAACAGGCACAATCCATAACGACGCCGCAGAAAGCCAAGCGGTATATGCCGTATTTGGAGATAGCGCGCCCTGCAGTTCAACCAAACCCATGACCGGGCACACGCTTGGCGCAGCAGGTGCACTGGGCGTATCTATGTGTTATATAAGTCTCACATCAAAAAAACACAACTTACCAATTCATCTCTATGACCAACAAAAAGACACCACACTAAGCTCCATTAAGCTTATAGAATCTAACACATGCGCTTATCATTGTTCACCCAAACGCGCCTTAAGTCAGGCTTTTGCCTTTGGTGGCAGTAATTGTGCAGTTGTGATTGGTACACCGATATAGCAAGTTGACCGCACAGTAAGTTTCGAAAGAAGTCGAGCGCAAGCAAATAAAATATTTCAAGAAAGTGAAAGTAGTGTTTGTAAGAGAGGACAAGCTGGATGAGCGAGCGTTTGCCAAGGAAGTGCTGTAATGCTTTCGTCAATAGCCAACGGATTCTCGCATCGACAAATAATAAATCCTGGTTCTGAAGCAGAATATTCGTCCATAAAAACACGAAGATGACGTGCATCGGACGGCTTTGGACGTTCTGACCATTTGACTTCAATGGGGAGATAATGGCCCTTATATTCAATAACCCAGTCAACTTCAGGCCCATCTGGGTCTCGCCAAAAGCGCAGCTTGGCGCCAGGAATATGCAAGCGAATCAGACGAATAAGTTCAAGTCCTACCATTTGTTCGAACAGTTCTCCGTAGCGCTCTTTGCTTAGGCGCTCTCCTTCATTGGCTGCAAGTCGGCGAATACCTAGGTCGAAAAAAAGATAACGGCTGCTCTTGGTTAATTTTTTCCGAGTTGCCGATCGCACAATAGGGTCTACACGTTCAGCAATTAGGCAATCCACAAGGATCTCATAATAATTCTGTATAGTCGTTCCGCTTACACCAATATCAGAAGCAATGTTGCTAAAGTTGATTATTTTGCCAGATTCCAAGGCAGCAAGCTCAAGAAAGCGCGCAAAGGTTCCCATTTGTTTAACGAGCGCCTCTTGTCTAACTTCTTCTTCCAAATAAGTTTCTACATAGGATAAGAGATCTGTTTCTCGGTCTAGTGCTGTTTTTTGGGTTCGAATACTTGGCAATGCACCATCGGTCAAAAGTTCAATTAAACCGGGGAGTAAGTGTTCTTCTAACGTTAAAGGATCGAGCCGTAAACTAACCACTCGGCCTGGTAATAAATTCATATGGTGATGACGTTTTAATTTTCGCGCAGAAGAACCAGTTAAAATAAACTGGGCTTGGTCATTATCAATCAACCCTTGCACCACGTCCATAATGGCCGGTACTTTTTGGACTTCATCAATCACAACAAGAATACGTTGATTAGACTTAGGTAAAGCGAGTATTTCGTCTCGTAAAACAGAGGGATCTTTTTCGAAACGTTGCCGAGTACGAGGATCAATAAGCTCGATTCTAAGATCACAGTTTAGCTGACGCAGGAGCGTCGTCTTTCCCGTTTGGCGAGGTCCAAGTAATAAAATGCTCTTTCCTCGGGCTAAGTGGCGTTCCAATATAGATTGTAAAATTCGCCGAAACATACTATGATTATCCCATGTTTCGGCGAATTTTACAATATTGGACGTTTAGCTTTGTTTTTCTTAGTTCTTTGTTTTGTTTTTCTGTTTTTGCTGCACCATCGGCGCCGGTTCAGCTGCAAGTCAAGCTTGACGTACCTACACGCAGGCAAGCGATTAAAAATGCGGTTCACGAAATGAAAGCAAATTATGTTTTTCCTGAGATTGCCGAAAAAACTGGATCCATCTTGATACGCAACCTCGAAGAGAAAAAATATGACACACCAGAACTGCAAGACGCAGTGAAATTTGCAGAACAATGTAAAAGTATTAACTTAATCTGACAGACAGGGTAATAAATTCTTGGTGCGAAACACCGATTGAAGTCGGGATAAAGGAACGCAAAT